>Ga0307516_10000862_pt1 | contig 41576 bp, 35 predicted proteins | sample 19_EM_MG_FD_203310 | JGI IMG/M metagenome (GOLD analysis project Ga0307516, IMG submission 203310) | Populus trichocarpa ectomycorrhiza microbial communities from riparian zone in the Pacific Northwest, United States - 19_EM | ecosystem: Host-associated > Plants > Roots > Unclassified | place... | reverse complement strand
GTTCGCGAAATTCGGGAACAAGATCACCGACAACCTAAACATCAATTTCCAGGTCGGGCTTACGCTGGGCAATACGCATTCCATACCGGAAGGCTATGATCTTACCGATCCTCTTTGGACGGTGTATACTTCCCCCGCCACCTGGAATCCTCTTCCCTACCTGGATTCGGTAGGCAAGCAGCGCGTGTTCCGGCCTTCGCGGAACAACCCTTACTGGAACCTTTATAATATATACAACAACGACAAGATCACCCGCATCATTCCCCTGATGACGATCACCTATCGTCCCCTCACCTGGCTGACGATCACGGAGAGAGCGGGTGCGGATACCTATTCCCAGCAATCGGATTATTACGAGGCGCCGAGCGACGCCCTGGGAACGACGGGCCTGGTGACGCAACGCAGCTCCAACTATCGCCAGATCAACCAGGACCTGATCGCAGAAGCCCGGCATAAGTTCGGCGACTTCGATGTGAGCTTCCTGGTTGGGAACAATATCCGGTCCACTTATTCACAGACCCATTCCCTTACCGGAACGGGCATCTCCATCCTGGGCCTGGATAATGTCAGTAACGGGTCGGCGCTTACCGGCAGCCAGAATTATACACGGACCCGGAGGATCGGCTTTTATGCGCAATCGAATATTAGTTATAAGGGACTTCTGAATCTCTCCATGACGGGCCGTTATGACGGTACTTCGGTGCTCGCCCTGGATAAGAACTTTTATCCGTATGGATCGGTCTCTGGTGCGTTCATTTTTTCCCAGTACCTGAAAAATGTGCCTGCGATCAGCTTTGGCAAGATCAGGGCCTCGTATTCCAGTGTGGGTAATGACAATATCGATGCCTACAGTCTTGCGACTACGTATGGTTCCGCCACCAGCTTCCCCTATAACAATGTTTCGGGGTTCACGCAAAGCACGACGCTGGGCAATCCTAATCTAAAGAACGAGACCACCAATGAGAGCGAGGTAGGGCTGGAAATGAACTTCCTGCATAACCGGATCGGGTTCGAGGTCAGCTATTTCGACCGGCATCATAATAACCTGCTCACGCAGAATGTGCCGATCGCCCCTTCCACCGGCTTCAGCACCTATTCGCTGAATGCGGCCTTTATGACGAACAAGGGCATCGAGGCGTTGATCAATATCAGTCCTTTCCGGGGTGAAAAATTCGGTTGGGATATCACGTTGAACTATTCAAGGATCCGGAACAAGGTCACCAAGATCAATGGCTCCACGCCTTCTTTACAGATCGGCCAGACCTGGGCTTTTGTGGGAGACCCTTATGGCGTGTTTAATGCTGTAGGTTATCTGAGGGATTCCGCCACGCATGAAATAATTGTAGACGCCGGTGGTCTGCCGGTGAACACCCCCAATAACATTAAGGTGGGTAACCTGCAACCGGATTTCCTGGCGGGCATGAACAACTCCTTTTATTATAAGAATTTCACGGTCAGTTTCTTTTTCGATTACAGGAAGGGGGGAGATATCCTGAATTCGGATGACCGGTACGGATGGTTCTATGGTACGCCGAAAGCAACGGAGAATCGTGCCGACTTTGTCGTGAAAGGCCTGGTGCAAGGCACCAAGGCGGTGAATACCAAGGTGGTAAAAGCGGAAGCCTATTATCAGCGGATCAATACCAATTATGAAGCGCCCATGCAGGATGGCACCTATCTTAAATTGCGGAATGCCTCGATCGGCTATAAGTTCCCGACGGCGCTGCTGCAGCATTCACCCTTTGCTACGGGAAGCCTGACCCTTACCGGAAGGAACCTGTGGATCCATGCGCCGCATTTCACCGGCTCCGATCCTGAAGTCAGCAGTTATGGAACCGCCAATGGTTCGCAGGGTGTATATGGAAATACGGTCCCGACTTCCCGATCCTTTAACCTGACACTGAATGTGGTCTTCAAATAAAAAAACAGTTATGAAAAAAATATTTCTTTTTATAAGTATCGTCGCCGTGCTGGCGGATACCGGTTGCAAAAAATTCGTGGATGTCAATACGGACCCCAACCGTCCCCTGGACGTTTCGGAAAAACTAATGCTGGGCCCCATTGAGTTCAATATTGCCAACGCTCTCAATGCCGGCAATGAAGGAAGCGCCGCCGCGTATACCAATCATTTTATGCAAATGGTGTGTTATAACCAGGTGGCCCTGAATTATGGGACCTATGTGTTTGTCAATACCAACCTGAATGCTACCTGGGGAACGGTCTATACCACTTGCCTGGAGAATCTGAAGTTATTGCAAACGAAAAGCCAGAAGAACGGTAATAGCAATTATACGGCTGTTGCCGAAATACTATCGGCCTATGCACTTGGTTTTGCTACGGATCTCTGGGGTGATATCCCTTACACGAAAGCCTTTCAAGGGCTCGGCAATTTCACGCCTGCTTATGACAAGCAGGAAGACATCTATAAAGCCATCCAGACCTTGCTGGACCAGGCGGTGGTGGATATCGACAAAAAGACGCCGCTGAAGCCTGGCACCGAGGACTTTTTCTATACCGGCGATATGACCAAATGGAGGAAGCTGGCCTTTAGTCTGAAGGCGCGTTACTATATGCACCTGACAAAGGCGCCCGGTTATACGGCCGTCGCCCAGGCCAATCTTGCTTTGACCGCCCTGGCGAATGGTATGACCGGTATGGCAGACGAATTGAAATTTATCTACCCGGGAGGCGCTACTTCGCAAAATGTATGGTATGCGAATATGCTGCCTGCCTCGACGCTGGTAGCTTCTTCTGCCATTGTGGATACGCTGGTAGGCCGTAGTGACCCACGTCTTCACTTCCTGATCGCGCCGGCTAAGAACACCGGTAAAGATACCGGTCGCGTCATCGGTACTGCGGCCATCGGCACCCTTAATAATTTTTCCCTGTTAGGGCCAGCCTATTGCAGCATAGGCTCTACGGGCTATATCATGCCCTATACGGAAGTGCAGTTCCTGCAGGCGGAAGCGACGCTGATCACGACCGGCTTTGCTGCTGCCCAGCCTTTTTACCAGGCAGGCATCAGCACGCATATGACCAAGCTGGGGGTGCCCGCTGGATCGATCACCACGTATCTTGGAACACGGGGGACCCTGACCGCCTCGAATGCGTTGGAGATGATCATGCAGGAGAAAAAGATCGCCGACTTCTTATCGCCGGAGAATTATAATGACTGGCGCAGGACGGGCTTTCCGAAGCTGACGATCGTGCAGAATGCACAGGTGGCTACGATCCCCCGCCGGCTGCTCTATCCGCAGACGGAGATCAATGCCAATCCACAGCCACAGCAATCCGCCACGTTGACGGACCGCGTCTGGTGGGATGCGCCGTAGAGGTCAGTGATGAGATAAAAAAACAAAGAAGGCTGTCTGTAACGGGCAGCCTTTTTTATTGGACATACCCCAGCTTGTCTTGGCTATATCATCGCTGGTCTTGCCCTTCGGGTATTAAAAGGTAAATTGCAGAAAAGCAAGAGCCATGGAACCTATTGTAAAGATCCTTTCGATCATCCCCGTGACCCATGATGTGAAGAGCTTCCGGATCGAAAAGCCGGCCGGCTTCCGGTTCGTTCCCGGGCAAGCCACGGATGTGTCCATCGATAAGCCCGGCATGGAAGAAGAGAAAAGGCCCTTCACCTTTACCTGCCTCAATGAAGACCCCTACCTGGAATTCACGATCAAACGATACCCCGATCATCACGGGGTCACCGATCAGATCCACCAATTGGTGGTGGGCGACAGCCTGATCATACGGGATGCCTGGGGAGCTATCGAATACAAAGGCCCTGGTTATTTTATAGCGGGCGGGGCGGGCATCACGCCCTTTCTTTCCATCCTGCGGCAATTGCATAAGGAGAACCAACTTTCCGGTAATACCCTGTTCTTCTCCAACAAGACTTCCGCGGATATTATTTATGAGCAGGAACTGGCCGGTATGCTGGGCAGCGAAGCGGTCTTCCTGTTGAGTAAAGAGAACAAGCCGGGCTATCGCAGCGAGCGGATCGATGAAGGTTTCCTACGGAAGTATATATCTGATTTCTCGCGTCACTTTTATATCTGCGGACCGGATGCGATGATCCTTGAACTCTCGGGCATCCTGACAAAGCTGGGTGCGCAACCGGATGCTGTGGTGTTCGAGAAATAAGAGACTATACGCGCATCAGCTTTCCCGCCTCGAACCGAACCGACACGATGGTGCCGTTATCTGAATGAATTTGGATATTTCCCCGCAATTCCCGGCCTAACCCCAGCATCAGGCCGATGCCCAGGGATTCCGATGCCGCCTCCTCCGCAGATCGTCTTAATCCGACGCCGTTGTCCGAAATAGAAAGGAACACCTGCTCTTCTTCGTGCCGGAAGTGGATGGCTATAACTCCATGCCGGCCTGCCGGGAAGGCGTGCTTTAACGAATTGGTGACGGATTCGTTTAGGATGAGCGCAATCGGCACCGCCTGCCGCAATCCCACCTGGAGAGGCTGGATGTCCACATGCCATCGGATACCTTCCGGGTTGTCGAAGCTCTCCCGGAGATATTGAATGATATCGTCCAGATAACCGGACATTTCGATCGTGCCGTTATTTTCGGCCTGATAGATTTTTTGATGAAGAAGCAACATGGCATAGACGCGGTGCTGACTGCTCACGATAGCTTCCAGGGCTTCGTTCTTCAGGTACTGGCCCTGCGTTTCAAGAAGGCTGATAACGGTCTGCAGGTTGTTCTTCACCCGGTGGTTGACCTCTTTCAACAGCCATTCCTTTTCTGCCACCACCTTTACCAGCGCCTCATTCTTGCTAGTGATGACGTCATTTTTCTGTTCGATGAGTCGATTCATTTTCTTCCGTTGCCGGTTTTGCCGCACCAATAACCCGGCGATCACCAACAACACGCCGATGCCCGCGATGGTCATCCGTTGGACAAGCATCGTCTGACGCAGGTCGCTTCGACGAAGCTGATCGGCCTGCTGTAACATGGTGATTTGCTGGCCGCGTAGCCGGATCTCCTGTTCCTTTCGCTCCGTCTCATACCTTACCGCCAGTTCCTCCGCCTGGCGCTGACCCTGGATATTGAGGTTGGAATTCTGGAGGCTGATATAGGTTTGTAGATGCCGGGCCAAGCCAGGATAGTCCCCCGAGACGGAATCTATCTTCGCCAGGGCTCCGTATACATCAAGCATGGTCCCAAGGGTGGTGCCACCAGTTCTTTCGTTAAGATATAGCCGGAAATATTTTCTTGCCTTGCCATATTTTCCCATCTGGAAATACAAGTCTCCAAGCCGGTAATCGGTATAGTCATCGAAGATCGTTCCGTGCAACAAGACGAGCTTTTTGGTAAACCGCGCGGCTTCCAGGGTATGAAGTTCGGCGGAATCGTATTGCTTTAGCTGCATATAACATAGGGCCAGCAGAAAGTGATACCTTTCACGGGCGGTGAGGGATTGGGGGGGTTGCTGTTGGGCCAGGTCTTTCACAAATGCCATGGCCCTGGCGTCTTCATGCCGTCCAAACATTCTCTTGATGATCGGCCAGGCAGAAACATACAGGAATGCATCCCCTTTCTCCAGCAGGAAACGATCGAAGGCTTTTTGAGCCCATTTGGCAACCTCATCAACCTTATCGTCCAAAAGGTAGTACAAGTTGCTCAGCCGGCTATAGTACGCGCCCCAGAGCAGGCTGTCCCTGAGGGTCTCCGCCGTCTTCACCGACTGGAGGGAATAGCTCAGCGGCTCGCCATACCTGCCCTCGAAGGTGGCGGCCATCGCAATATCATCGGTCGTATAATGCGTATAGGCGAAGCCGATAGAGTCTTCCAGCCGCAGGGACTCCTTGAAAACATCCTCTCCTTTTTTCAACTGGATGTCGCTGACATACAGATACCCGATATTCGTCAGCACGTTGATCTCGCCTTCCGCATCTCCGAGCCCATGATAGATTGCGCGCGCCTTTTCGAGACTGGCGATCCGGTCATAGGTACTGGCGGCCGTATAGCGGGTGTACAAGCCCCGCCAGGCCCAGGCTTTAGCCTCATTTACCCGGTCGCCATCCTTGCCGCATTCGCGGATACACAGGTCAAAACAGGCGTTGCCCTGCTGCAGATCCTCCCCCTGAACGTAAAATTTCCCCATCAGGCAAAGGACCTGCCGGTCCCAAAACGATTCCTTGAGCAACCGGCTTTCCTCTCTCGCAGCCCGGAGGTAGAACAAGGCGCTGTCCTTATGATCAGCCGCGCCGGCCGGCTGGAAGGCGTAGTACGCGCCGAGCAATACCAGTCCGTGAAGCCGGGCCTGGCCATGTACTAACGGCAACGAGCGAATCGCGAAGGCGGGATCGCGGCGGTCGAACCAGGTGAGGTTATCCACGGGAACCTCTTTCCCGAAACCTTCGTCGACGACGGGTACCCGGCTGATCCCAAGCCATGCGGCGGCTTGTATCAACGAAGAGTCGAGGTCGACCTCCGCGTTGCGGAAGACATGGAATTCTGTGGAGCTGAGCTGCAATAGCAGGCGCTGGTGGCGGCGGGGATAATACGAAGGTGGGTGATATAACGGGGAAGACTGGAAGCGCAGCGGTGTCGCCGGAGAATCGATCAACTGGGCGCTTGCCGGCAGAAGAAGTGACAAAAGTACCAGTGAACAGCAGCCTGACCTCCAAACCTTTCCCATAAGCGAATGAATATCCACCAATTTACGGATCTACCCCAAAGTGACGTTGTACCGATTACAGGGATCGGTGTCGATATCCATTGAAACAGTTATTTTTTCTTTACAAATACACCTGCGTCGCCACCACAAACGACCCCTTCGACCCCTGCTGCCTGTTCTCCTCCACCAGCGGCCGGGTCTGGTACTTGAACGAGATCCTTGAATGGTGCCCGTCCAGGTAGATATTCCCCCCGGCTCCCCAGAACAGGAAAGCCGAGCTCCCGTACCTGTCGAATGTCTGTCGGCTGAATTCCCCGAAAGGCTGCATCCTGACCCCGCCCAAAACTGTGTTCGGCAGTAGTATCCCCGCCTGTGTGTACCAGGTATCACCCGTCCCGATCACCGGTGCCAGGTTACCAAATCCGGCCTGGGATACCTTTCCCGTGTAGCCCGCCGCAGGGCTCGCGTCTGCGTTCATGATAGAGAGATCCCGCAAATATCCCGGGCCAAAGTCAAAGTGGTAATAAACGCTGTACCCGGTGAATGCCCAGTTCTGCCATTGGTCGCCAAAAGGAATATCAGCGAAGACGTCCGCTGCCCAGAGGCTGATCGCGTGGCGCACCAACGCTGAAGTCGCCGGGTTCGTCGTCTGCGTCGTCGTCGCTTCGGGAGCGTAATAATAGCCTGCTCCGACATTCAGCACCTTCTTCGTCCCTACGTAAGTGCCGGTGATATAAGGCAGGAGGGTGCTTTCCTTTTCGAAGAATTGCCACGCCGCATAGCCAGTCGTCGAAAGATGTCCGGGCTGGTTATTATCTACCGCATAATTACTGTCCGATACGCCGGGAGGAAAGGCGGTCGCAGAAGTCAGAACGGTAAAGGGTTTGTCCAGCGCCCATCGATAGCTCACCGGGCCGGCGTCCCCTTTTATGTATACGCCCAACTGCCGGGCGAACTGATCCGACTCGTCGACAAGCGGCCAGTTAAACAGCGGCACGTCCAGTGCCAGGTAATTGGCAGAGCCGGATGTCGTCATGCGGCTGACCCCCATCCAATAATGAAGACCCGTCCCTATGTACAAGGAAACGGGTCTTCGATGGTTGGTAACAGGATCCACGTCTTGAATGATCGCGTATTCATTCCACAGGTCATGCACATACAGACCCGGTTTTTTCCCTAGTGTTCCATTGAACGAATTCCCTCCATTGCCTGTATTGCCGCCCCCTGGCGCTCCCCCGGAAGAAAAGGTCTGGTTGTCGAGGCCGATGTCGGCGAGGATAAGATATTTTGGGCTAAGCTGGCTGTATGTCACCAGCCTGAATTGGCGGAGACTGATATCCGTCCAATTATTTTTGGCGATGCCGTTGATCGCAGTTCCCGGGTTGGCCTGCGAAAATCGCAGCCATACCGTCGCCCAGGTCATAAAGCGGATATATTTCTTGCCGGTACTGTCCAGCCTGATCGTCATGCCATCAGCACAGGCGGGTGAGCCGCCTTGTGCGTGCGCCGAACTGCCTGCGGCGAGGACGATGAAAAGCAAGCTCACCGGGATCAGGCCAGCGATCTTTTTCTTATGTCCCGTCTCCCGCACCACCAGGCTGACTATAAGGGCAATTGTGGTAGTGATCAGGAAAAAGATGCCGGCCTGCTGAAAATGTGCCTGGTGATCGGTTGCAGCGCCCAGTGTCTTTCCATATAGATCCGCGAATAAGGGCCCCAGCAGCGCAGTGATACCAAAGGTGATAAAATTGATGCCTCCGGTCGCGCTTCCTTTTACGTTCCCGGGATTGGCTTCTTTGATGATCGTATAAGGGATCATCGCCGCACCAGAGGCGATGCCAAAGATAAGTGCGGAGAAGGCGGGTGGCACCAACTTGGGGAGGAAGATCAGTACGGCAAAGCTGGCGATCATGACAATGATGCCGGCCGTAAGCGTGGGCTTCCGTACGCCCAGCCGGTCGGAAAGCCATCCCAGCAAAGGACAGCCGATCACCCATCCCATCGGTACCATGCTGCTTACAAGCACGGCCTCTTTATAGGACAATCCGGCATCCTGTTGGAAGAAGGCCACACCCCAGGTCATGGCGAAAATAGTGGTAGGGGCGAACAGGAGCCCGGAGATGATCCCGCTTAGCCAGGACTGCGGGTTCGAGAAGACGATCTTGTAAGGAGTTACGATGCTGCCCAATAACGATTGCCCTGTGGGTGTATTCTCCTCCCGTGGGATGATCATCAGCAGTCCTAGCCCGATCGCCCCGCAAATAACACTGGTGGCGATCCAGAAAACGCCAACGCCCAGTCCATTATGAACTAAAGGACCTACGATGAACTGTCCCGCAGAACCTCCGAGCATCCCGATACACTGTGTCACGCCGATGGCGGTGGCGATCGATCGCGGTGAAAAGCCGTGAGAAGCAAGATACACACAGCCCGTAAAGGCAAATGCAGACCCGGCACCCTGGCATAACCTCCCGGCTTCTTCCGGGAGCCAGGCGGGCAATGCGAACAGGAGACAACCAAAGGCCAGGATACCGATGCCGATCGACACCGGGTATTTGGCCCCCGAGCGGTCCAACGCTACCCCGGCTATCAGACTGGTTACAGAATAAGTGTAGTAATAAGCCCCGAGAATAGAGCTCATTACTAATGGGGTAACCCCAAGGCGACCCGAGAGATCCCCGATCATAACGGACGGGGAACTTCGGACCACGTATTCCATGAAATAAAAACAGCACCCTAAAGCCCAGGCGACGACGAAAGCCCTTTCAATCGATTTACTCATTATCCAGTCTATTTTTCTTTTCCTATAAATTATCCGGCACTATTCCCCGCAATAAACCCCGAGTAGTCCAGCGTGCGCCGGTTAGTCCAGCAGTTCCTTCATATGCTTGTAATTTCCTTTGACCGTATCCAGCACATCTTGCATCTTCCCGCCCAGCATCATTTTGGTCATCGACAGCGCCATGCCTTTCACCATGTTCAACTCGATATGAGGAGGCAGGGCCAGCGCTGTACCATCGGTCATCACGTTCACCAGGATTGGCCCCTTATGCGCAAAAGCGTCTTTCAAACCACTTTCCAGTTGGTCCGGATCGTCGATCGTCATCCCCCGGATACCCATGGCTTCGGCGATCATTGCAAAGTTGGGGTTCTGCATGTCTACCTGGAAGTCGGGGAGCCCCAGGACCTCCATTTCCAACTTGACCATGCCAAGCGAACGGTTGTTAAAGACGATGATCCGGATGGGCAGGTCATACTGCCTGATCGTTGCGAGATCACCGAGCAGCATCGAGATACCTCCGTCTCCCCACATGGCGACCACCTGGCGGTCGGGACAGGCCAGAGCGGCTCCGATGGCGTGCGGCATGGCATTCGCCATCGAACCATGGATGAACGATCCGATCATATCCCTTTTTCCATTGGCCCGGATATAACGGGCGCTCCAAACATTACACATACCCGTGTCGCAGGTGAAGATCGCATCTTCGGTAGCCAGTTTGCTCAATAGGTCAGCAACGGCTTCAGGATGGATACGATCTTTCTTACCCTTATCCCTGACATACATCTGCAAATGCTCCTTTACTTTTTCGTGGAGGTGCAACTGTGCTTCGAGGAAGCTCGAATCTCCTTTGGGGAATAACATCGGCAGCAGGGCCTTCAGCGTAGTCTTGATATCCCCGTAAAGACCCATGGTCAGCTTCGTCCTCCTGCCGAGATTCTCGGGGCGGATGTCGATCTGAACGATCTTCTTATCATGCGGGTAAAATGGCATATACGGGAAGTCGGTACCCAGCAAGAGGACCAGGTCGCATTCATGCATGCTGTGATAGCACGCGGGCAGACCCAGCAGGCCCGTCATCCCCACTTCATAAGGATTGTCATATTCGATGCCCATCTTTCCACGGAAAGAAAAACCTACCGGTGCCTTCAGCTTCTCTGCCAGTTGTACCACCTCGTCGTGTGCGTCCGACGCACCTATCCCACAGTAAATGGCGATCTTGGGAGCCTTGTTGATCAGGTCGCTCAGTTCTTCCAGTTCTTCGGTCACCGGGCATATATTGGATTGGAAGAAATAATTCTTTTGTGAGGCCATGGTGTTGGTAGCTTCCAGACCGGCAACATCTCCGGGAAAGCCGATCACCGCTACACCCCGACGTGCATACGCCGTCTGTATCGCGGCCTGAGTCATCCTGGGCATTTGTTCCGCCGTCGCGGCCACCTGGGTATAATAGCTGCAGTCCTCGAAAAGCTTGATAACGTTGGTCTCCTGGAAATAGCCGCTTCCGAATTCCCGTGTGGCGCAGGTCGATGCGATGGCCACTACCGGCGCGCCGCTGCGATGAGCATCATAAAGACCATTGACAAGATGTACGTGCCCCGGACCGCTGCTGCCGGCGCAGCACGCAATGCCGCTGAGCTGAGCATCCGCAGCCGCCGCAAATGCGCCGGCTTCTTCATTTCGTACGTGTACCCATTGCAATTCCGGCCTTCGTCTCACCGCGTCATTCAGCTCGTTAAGACTGTCCCCGGTAATGGCATAAATTCGCTTAATTCCAGCTTCTAATAACATGTCAACTAATTGGTCCGCTACTTTTTTCATATTAATTTGATTGAAGGAATGACAAATGGAGAGAGGTCACCGGAAAGCAAAGATCATAAATGACAGGACCGAAAGCGTCAGTCCAATCATAAATACATGATAGGACATTCTCAGGAATTTATACTTTTTTCCAAGAACGACACCCTGAAAGTAGATATCCCTGGCCAGGCTGCTAAGTAAAAGATCATCGTCAGCCATCAGTAATTCCATATCGGCATGGTATTCTATTGGTCCCAGCTCATCATAACTCCCGAAGAACAAAAGATTGACGCCGCTGCCTCCCTCAATGTGTACCGACCGGGACAGCATCCTTGGCCGGGTTGCCTTCAGCGCCAGGAGGATCACGACCAGGCAGGTTGCCATCAGTTCAATCGCCGGCACAAACGAAATCCTGTGCCCGCCGGTGATCCGGAGGGTCAAAGTGAGCAGCACCGATATCATAAGACCACTAACCTGTACCAGGATATGCGCTTTCTTATCTGCCTGCAAAGCCAGATGTAGATTGCTGTCCGCTGCTGTCTTCAGCGCCATGCAGGCTTCTTTGTCGATCCCTTTATCCGCAAATGCCATAGGTTTCCCAAAGCTCCTTAAACCTCTGGTTTCCTTCAATGGTCAAATGTGATAAAATTATGTATGGATCTAAGCATATCGTCATTAGATTTTCTTTAAATTGAGAAATGCTACAAAAACTCTTTCTCAGTTGCCTTCTCGCACTGACCAGCCTGCTTAGCTGCCAGGGCCAGGAAGATAAAGCCGCCGATGACGCTCTGCGATCCGTCCATCCAGAAGCCATTAAGGCCACTATGTCCTTTCTCGCGGATGACCTGCTCCAGGGAAGGCAACCGGGTACGGGAGGTTTTGCGCTGGCATCCCGTTATGTCCAGACGGAATTCATGAAGCTGGGGCTGAAGCCGGCCATGCCAGATGGATCCTATGCTCAGCGACTGACCCTCAAAAAGGCCATTGTCGATGAAAGCGGCTGCGGGCTTACCCTGATCGATCAGGGCAAGGAAGATGTACTCACTTATGGGAAAGAGTTTATCGTGAGCCCTTATTTTTCGAATGAACGATCCGAAGTGACGGGCGAATTGGTATTCATCGGCTATGGGATCCATGCACCGGAGATCGGGGGTTATGACGACTATCAGAACATCGACGTAAAAGGGAAGATCGTGGTCTTCGTCACCGATGCGCCGGAGACCTTCCCCTCCAACGAACGCGCCTATTTCACTTCACCGGCGGTAAAATACGGGGAAGCCGTGCGGCGGGGCGCCGTTGGTGCTATCCTGCTGAACATGCCAGGCAGCCGGGGTTCCTTTGAGTCGAGCCTTAACCGCGCCAGGCAGGGCTCTTATAAATGTCTTGACAACAACGGGGCCGCCATGGATGCCTTCGATGCCTTAAAAGGCGTTTCATTCCTGAATAAAGACTATGCGGAAAAAATATTCGTACGCTCCGGAAGGAGCAGTGCCGATGTATTCAGTGATTTGAAAGCCGGGAAATTCCATCCCCTCTCCCTCCATATCAGCGCGGTTATCAAAGTCAGGACAAAGTATATGCTGGTGGAAAGCTCTAACCTGGTAGGCATCATCCCCGGCAGCGATCCGAAACTAAAAGACGAATACGTCGTCTATACCGCCCATCTCGATCATTTCGGCGTTGGGGCGGTCGTCAATAAGGATTCGATCTATAATGGAGCCCATGACGATGCATCCGGAGTGGCCATCGTGCTGGAAATTGCGCGCGCCTTTCGCGCGCTGAAAGTCCCGCCAAAAAGATCGGTCATGATCACCGTAGTGACGGGAGAGGAATTGGGATTATTGGGTTCCGATTATTTTATTCATAACCCTCCCGTAAAAAAAGAGCAGATCGTCGCCAACCTCACGCTCGACATGCCTTTCTTTTTTCACCCGGTGCTGGACATTGTTCCTTATGGCTCGCTGCATTCGAGCCTGTCCCGGCAGGTGGAACGAACGGCAGGTATCCTGCATCTGAAGATCGGCCTCGACCCTTTTCCCGAGCAGGTGGTCTTTATTCGCAGTGATCATTTCAGCTTTATCAAACAGGGCATCCCCGCGTTGTTCATCAAGAGTGGCTTCATGACGGTGGGAACGGATACGGTAGACCGGTCAAAGTCCGATGTGGACTGGCGCCGCACTACCTATCATACGCCAAAGGACGATATGAACCAGGCCTTTGATTTTGATGCGGCCGTCACGCATGTAAAAATAAATTTCCTCATCGGTTATTTTGTCTGCAATGATCCGATGCGTCCGGGATGGAATAAAGGGGATTTCTTCGGGGGAAAATTTGCGGCGCGGCCCTGAAGCTTGTCCGGGAACCGGTTTATTTCTTCTTTGCTTTCTTTTTGGGAGCTGCCTTCTTCTTCTGAGGTACGGGGGTCTTCTTCACAGGTACAGACTTCTTCGGAGGCGCTGCCGGCCTTTTCTTTGGAGCGATGGTGGTCTTCTTCTTGACTGCTCCCTTCTTCTTCGGCGAAGCCTTGGCCCGCGGGTTAAAATCGAGACAAAGTTCGACCCAATAGTCAAAGGCTTTTTTCGTCTTTACTGCCTCTTCCTCGACATAAGCGAAACCTTTATACTCCCGGCCTTTCATGATCATGGCCCGGACGCCTTCTTTTTCGACCACCGTATCGTGCAGGACCGGGTCAAACCGGCACATGAGCCGGTCGCCGCTGACGCTGATACACATTTTCCCGTTCACCATAAAGGTCACCCCGCGGAACATTTTCTTTTCTTCCACCTCGGGCAGGTCCATCAGGGCCTCCCGGAGCCGGTCGGCTAATTTTTCATTGTAGGCCATGGGAATTATTGTTTAGTTTGGTACCGCTATTATTGTTTAGACAAAATACAACCTATTCCTTTTTGTTAAAAATAAATCCAGCCCACCCTGTCCTGATTTTGACCGGCCGATTGACAAGTTATTATTATTTACTAAAAAACATTGTTATGAACCAGTTTTTGATCATTGTAAGAGGTAGCGATCATTCCGTTGCATCGCCGGAGCAAATGCAGGCCCGGCTGGCCCTTTTCGGGGCATGGGTACAGAACGTGGTAAAAGACCGCTATGTCGGCGGGGCCCCGCTGGAGGATTTTGACGCCCGGCTATTAAAAAGCAGGACCGAAGTGCATACAGATGGTCCGTTCATAGAATCCAAGGAAATGATCTCCGGCTATATCCTTATCAAGGCCGAGGACATCGAAGAAGCCGTGGCCCTCACAAAAGAATGCCCCCTGTTGGGCAAGTTCGAGCTCGAAGTACGCAGACTGAAACCCATGTAATCATAGCCGTATGTCCGCATCGACACCCAATCAGGAGCCTCCGGACCAAGGGCCTTCACACCAGGGATCTCCGGACCAACGACCATCAGACCCGGCATCGCCGGACAAAGGACCTATAGACCCGGGATCTTTGGTAGACCATCTTTTCCGTCACCAGGCGGGAAGGATGGTCTCTGTTCTGACCCGCCTGTTCGGCATCCACAACCTCGAACTGGCGGAAGACGTCCTGCAGGACACCCTGCACCAGGCCCTTAAAGACTGGAACATCGGAGGGATCCCGGACAACCCCGCCGGCTGGCTGATGACCGTCGCCAAACGAAAAGCGATCAATATGATCAGGCGCGAACAGACTTTCCGGAATTTTGCCGCCGATATGAACCATCTCCTCAAGTCGGAATGGACCAACTCCTATACCATGGACCAGGTCTTCCTGGAAGATGAAATAAAAGACAGCCAGCTCCGCATGATCTTCACCTGCTGCCATCCGGCCCTGCCCATGGAAGCACAGATCGCCCTTACCTTAAAGACCTTGTGCGGCTTCAGCATTCATGAGATCGCCGCCTCCCTGCTCACCAGTGAAGAAACGATCCATAAAAGATTATATCGCGCAAAAGAAAAGATCCGGAAAGAGCAGATAGACTTCAGCGTTCCTTCCGGCCGTCCCCTGTTCGAAAGACTCGACGCCGTACTGCTCGTCATCTATTTATTATTCAATGAAGGCTATCATTCCACGGATGATCCCCTGGCTATCCGCAAAGATCTCTGTCTCGAAGCAATGCGGCTGGCCATGCTCCTGGTAGAAAAGCCGCTCCCCGAAGAATACCCCGGGATCTATGCCCTCCTGGCATTGATGTGCTTTCATGCCGCCCGCTTCGATGCCCGGATCGATAATGATGATTGCCTGGTCATCCTGGAAGAACAGGACCGCAGCCGATGGGATAAAGAATTGATCACCCAGGGCATGCAATTTCTCTCCCGGTCGGCCTCCGGTGCCGCAGCCACCGCCTATCACCTGGAGGCAGCCATCTCCGCGGAGCATTGCCTGGCCGCCAATTTCGGGGACACCAACTGGTCCCGGATCTATGATTACTACAGCGCACTGGAAAAAATGAAGCCTTCGGCCGTTATCAAACTGAACCTCGCCATCATCAAAGGTAAAAAGGAAGGGCCCCTGGCTGCCATCGACGCCCTGCATGCACTCGCGGACTTCAAAGCCCTGGAAAGCTATTATCTCTACTATGCATCCCTGGGAGAGTTCTACGCACAGGCGGGACGAAAGACGGAGGCCATCGGCTATTTCACCCATGCACAGACGCTGACAAAGTCGGCGGCGACGGGCCGCGCGTTGGATAAAAAGATCTACTTTTTGCAGTAGGGCTCCGATTGCTCCACCGGATATTTTTTATCGAGATCGATATTATTATAACTCTTGAAAAGTCCCCAGGAAAAAAGCTTTTCGAACAAAGGCAACCGCTTATTCTTCCTGATCCTTTCCAGGAAATACACCTCATGTTCTTTTTCCTTGATGCCCATTTCATATAATAAGACATCGTGTTCCCCGATCCCCAGCCCGTTAAAATATTGTTTCATCCGGAAATATTCACAGACATTCCCGCTTTCCAACCGGCCCGCAAAATAAAAAGGCATGAACCAGCCGATGATATAACAACTGCCCGAGATCACTTTCCCGATCACATGAAATCTGAACTCATAATAGTTAGAGGGGGCAATTTGATATTGCTTCATGATCTGAAGCACCTCCTTCCGGTGATTCCACTCATCTATTTCTATTTGCCGGATCGCCTTTTTTTCTTCCGCGTCTTTGACCGCGCCCGCATGTCCCTGGTAAGCAAAAGCCGCCGCTTTCTCAGCAGAATAGGCCCTTTTCAATAGATCTATCAATTCCGGATGCTGTAGTTGCATAGGGTAAAAATAAGCAAAAAAGGCTATAGCCGCCGATCCCCTTCCCCGATCGCAAGGTCGTTGATGCTGGCAAATCTCTTCCGCATGAGCCCGTTCCCGTCGAACTCCCAGTTCTCATTCCCATAAGCGCGCCACCACTGTCCATCCTTGTCATGGTATTCATACTCAAATCGGACGGCGATCCTGTTCCCCGTAAAGGCCCATAGCTCTTTCTTTAATTTATAGCCGAGCTCCTTCTGCCATTTCCGGGTCAGGAAGCTTACCACTTCCGCACGGCCATTGACGAACTCCGAGCGGTTGCGCCACTCCGTATCGATCGTATAGGCAAGGGAAACTCTTTCGGGATCCCGGCTGTTCCAGGCGTCTTCCGCTAACTGTACTTTTTGAGTGGCCGTTTCGAGGGTGAAAGGCGGCAAAGGGAGTTTTTGTTCCATGGAACTATTACAATACTACCGGAGTATTGGTTCGGGATCGCCTCAAACAGGAATTTTTCAGCCCGAAGCCGGATTAATTTCCTCTACACGGACCCATCAGTATAAATCGCCATATAACCGCTCCGGCCTTTTTCTTCAATTATCTGATGTTCAGCCAACAAAGTGACAAAAAAATTTCGATGTTTCAACCTTGACTTAGGTTAATATCCGTATATTTATAGGTAAAAAGCGTGAAGTCAAAGTTGCAGGATGGGGATAAGTTTGGAGTTGGATTTTACCTCCCAACTGGCCCTGATCCTTTGCAATAAGTAAATCTTATCCCCTCGATTACGCTGCCTATGCCTAATATCTCTACGGGAGAACCATCGCTTAGAAAAGAAGCAAGATTGTAAACGGACTAACAAATTTATTAAACCAAAATTTCCTGTCATGAGAAGAAGGTTCTGCATGCTCCTGTCAGCCTGCATTTTAAGTTTATTTTGCCTGAGTGTAGCGGCACAGACTACGCCCCTTCAGGGAAAAGTATCGGAAGAGAACGGGACTCCAATTCCCGCTGCGTCTATCCGTTTTAAAGGAAGAAACACCGGGGTCATCACCAAAGAGGATGGGACTTTCACCATTTCCTCCACAGGCAAAGGTGTCCTGATCATCTCCGCCCTGGGTTTCACAGAAAAAGAGATCAACATTTCCGGCCTTAGCACCGTCACGGTCAGCCTGGTCAAATCCGACAGACAACTCGACGAAGTCGTCGTCACCGCGATGGGCATCCGTCGTGCCAAGAACACGCTGCCCTATGCTGCGCAGCAGATCAGCGGCGACGAGGCCAACAAGGTCCGCGTTTCGAATATTGCCGGCGGGCTTTCCGGCAAGGTTTCCGGTCTGGAGATCCGCCAGAATAATACGCCCGGTGGTTCGGTCAACGTCGTTATCCGCGGTATCAAGTCTCTCAGCAGCAACAACCAGGCTTTATTCGTTGTTGACGGAGCGCCCCTGGACAACTCCATCCGGGTATCCGGCAGCGCCTCCAGCAGCGGCGCCTCCAACAGCGGTCTGGGCAGCGCCGGCGGTTACGACCTGGGCAACACCGCTTCTGACATCAACCCCGACGATATTCAATCCATCAACGTCCTGAAGGGCGCTGCCGCAACCGCCCTCTACGGGTCGCGCGCTGCGAACGGCGTCATCATGATCACGACCAAGAAGGGCCGCGCCGGTTCGAACGTCACCGTCAATGCCGGTATGACCGTTGGCCGGATCGATAGGTCCACCTTTGTCACGCGGCAAAATCTATACGGCTCCGGTCGTTCCGACAATCTGGCTACGGGCGGCTTCATCTCCAAGGACGTCACAGGCGACGGTGTACCCGAGCTTATCGTCAATACCAATGCCCCCCGTTCATGGGGTCCAAAATTCGACCCCAGCATACTGGTTTTCCAATGGGACGCCTTCGACCCCCTGAGCCCCAACTACCACAAGGCCACTCCCTGGGTAGCGCCCAAACACGGACCGGAGTATTACTTCAAGACCGCGATCACCAATAACGAAAGCGTATTCCTGGACGGAGCCAACGACAAGGGAGCCTACAAGTTGGGCTTTACCCGCCTCAATGACAAGGGTACCGTGCCCAACAGCAATAATGGCCGCAATACGATCAACTTCTCGGCCAGCTATAAGATCAAGGACAACCTTACCGTCTCCGCAACGGCCAACTATGTACAGGAAACAGCAGTGGGCCGGTATGCCAGCGGTTACGACGGAACCCGTAGCGTTATGCCCCAGTTCCGTCAGTATGGCCAGGTAAACGTGGATTATAAAGAACAGGAGACAGCCTATAACAGGGCCCATAAAAATATCACCTGGAACTGGAACGACCCTACGGTCGCGACGGGGCTCACTCCCTTCTCTTATAACAACCCCTACTTCCTCGCCTACCAGAACTTCGAGAACGATAACCGTAACCGTACCTATGGCAATGTAGCCCTGAGCTATCAGCCGCTGTCCTGGCTCAACATCCTGGGCCGGATCTCGGTGGACACTTACGATCTGTTCCAGGAAGAGCGTGTCGCAGTCACCAGCATCGGTACTCCCGCCTACAGCCGGTTCAACTCCTTTTTCCGCGAGCTGAACTATGACCTCATCGCAACCGTAAATAAGGATATCAACCCGAACTTGAAGTTCAATGGTCTTGTAGGCGCCAACATGCGCAGGTCGTCCAGCACTTCCATCTACCAGACTACGACGGGCGGGCTGATCATTCCAAATCTATATACGATCTCCAACTCGAAGGGAGCCATCGGTGCGCCCATCGAAAACGATAATCCTAAGGCCGTCGACGGCTATTTCGCCGGCGCTACCTTCACCTACCGCGACTTCCTCAGCCTTGACGGAACCTTCCGCCGGGACCGTTCTTCCACGCTGCCCACGACCGCCTATGCTTATAATTACTATGGTATCTCCGCGAGCTGGCAGTTCTATGAGCAGCTGAAGGGTAAATTCGGCTGGTTGTCTTCCGGTAAGCTGCGCGCCAACTACGCTACGGTGGGTAACGATGCCGGCTGGGGTTCTATCCAGGACGTCTATGATCAGCCCAACCCCTTTGTCGTCGGCACCAACTCCAGCGTACTCTTCTCTGTACCGAGTGTCAAAAACAACGACCAGTTGAAGCCCGAGAGAACGAACAGCAAGGAGATCGGTCTGGAAATGAGCTTCCTGAAGAACCGTATCGGCTTCGACGCGAGCTTTTATCGCACCAATACGGTCGACCAGATCCTGGCTATCACCACCTCTACTGCCACAGGTTATAATGGCAAATTCGTCAACGCCGGTAATGTTCAGAACCAGGGCTTCGAAGTGTCGCTCTTCGGTCAGCCGGTGAAGAGCCGGAACTTCTCCTGGGATGTGACCCTCAACTGGACCCGTAACCGGAACAAGGTGCTGTCCCTCAACAACGGCGCGACCAACCTGCCGCTGCAAACCTTCCAGGCCAGCATTTCTACTAATGCCACTGTTGGTCAGCCTTACGGTCAGATCTTCGGTCAGACGTACACGTACTACCAGGGTAAGACCACTCCCGATCAGCGTATCGTCACCAACGACGGAAGCGCTTATGTGCTCAGCACCACGACCACCAATGTTCTCGGAAATTTCAACCCCGACTGGATCGGTGGTATCACCAATAGTTTCAAGTACAAGAACTTCAGCCTGTCCTTCCTGGTGGATATGCGCAAGGGCGGTACGGTATGGTCGCTGGACCAGTACTACGCCCAGCAGTCGGGTATCCTGTTTAGCAGCACTGGGAAAAACGATCTCGGCAACGAGAAACGCGCACCCCTTGCAGATGGCGGCGGTATCATCCTGAAGGGTGTAAAGGCCGATGGCACACCGAATACGACCCGCACGGCGATTACTTCGGGGAACAGCTTATTACTGCCTCCCCCGGATGAGGCGTATGACGCCAGTTATATCAAGCTGCGTGAGACGGCTCTGAGCTATCATATCCCCGGCGCCAGATTCGGCAATGCGGGAAAAGTGATAAAAGGCATGGATATCCAGCTCCTCGGCCGCAACCTCTGGCTCATCCATAAGAACCTGCCGATGTCCGACCCTGAAGACGGTGCTTCCGCTGGTAACAGCAACCAGGGCCTCCAATTCGGCACCTACCCTGTCGTCCGTTCCCTTGGTATAAACCTAAAACTGCAATTCTAAAATCAGCAACATGAAGAAGTCAATCCATTATATACTTCCGGCGGTACTGCTCCTTGGAGCCTGTACCAAGAATATCTCCCGATTCAATGATCAGACAAAGAGAGCGGCCGTCGTGCCCGCCGCTCCCCTGTATACCAATGCCACCCGTGGCCTGGCGGACCAGCTGGCTAATATCGGGGGCGGCAATATTACCTTGCACATCGTGGGTTATATGGCCCAGGCGATCATCGAGGACAATGCCCAGTTTAACTTCCAAACCGCGGGCATGACCAATACGCAGTGGAACGTGATGTACCGGGATGTGCTCAACGACCTGAAGAGATCGGACAGCATCCTTTCCCAGGACGTAGGTACGCTGCCCGCAACCATCGCCAATCAACGGGCCTGTATCGACATCACGGCGGTCTATGCCTGGTATGTCCTGACAACCTCTTATGGCAACGTTCCGTACACCGAAGCGCTGAACCCGAACAACCTCTTCCCGAAATACGACGACCAGAAGGCCATCATGACGGACCTGCTCAAACGTCTCGATACCGACCTTGGCAAGCTGAGCACGGGCGGGGCAGGCTTTGCCGTGAGTGAAGACCTCTGGTTTGGCGGCAATATCCCCAACTGGATCACTTTTGGGAATTCCCTGAAAGTGCTCTTTGGCATGACGCTCGCAGACGTGGATCCCGCCACTTCGAAGAGCGTGGTAGAAGCCGCCGCTCCCCTTGCCATCTCCGCGACCGCCCAGAACGCGATCATGAAATATGGCTCCCAACCCAGCAACAACCCCACTTATGCATCGTTTGTCGTAGCCAAGCGCAATGACTATGTTGCATCCAAGACCATGATGGACCAGCTGCTCTCCAACACCGACCCGCGTCTGACCTCCTTTTACGGGCGCAACAGCGCCGGAAAGTATGTAGGCGCCGTCATGGGCGTCCAAACCACCTTTTCGACGGTATCGGGGCCTTCTACAAAGGATAGCGCCAGCGACCTTCCTTATGTAGTGCTGGACTATTCCGAAATGGAATTCCTCCGTGCGGAAGCCATCGCAAGAGGCTATAATATACCCGGCACCGTAGAGAGCCATTACAACGAAGGCATTCGCCAAAGCATCAAGTATTGGGGCGGGGCTGATACTTCGGTAACACGGTACCTGGCCGACCCCTCGGTGGCCTATACGACGGCTACCGGTACGCCGATCCAGAAGATCGCCCTTCAGAAGTGGATCTCTCTGTATATGCACCCCCATGACGAGTGGGTAGATATCCGGAGACTGGATTATCCCGTGCTGCCGCTGCCGGCAGGTGCGATATCGGGTTTCCCGAACCGGTTGTATTACCCGACAGGCGAGCAGACCGTGAACGGGGCTAATTACACGCAGGCTGCGGCGGCGGTCGGCGGTGATAAAGTGGAAACGAAATTGTTCTGGGATAAAAATTAACGCATAACATCCTGTCCGGCTGCCTGTGGATTTCAAGGGCAGCCGGACTTTTTTTTCATATTTTCATCACAAAATAACGATCCGTCATGCAACGCGAAAAGTCCTCCATTTTTTCTCTGAAAAACCTTCCTTCCAGGCGCCTGCTCCTCGTTCTTTTCCTGGGGGCTACCCTGACCGGCAAGGCGCAAAGAGGTCCATCCGCCCCCCTCAATCTACCCGATTCCGCGGAAGTAGATTATGAGCTCAACAATTACAAATTTGTAAGCGGAGAAACACTGCCTGCCTTAAAACTTCATTACACGACCTTTGGCAAACCGGTGAAAGACAAATCCGGCAAGGTGATCAATGCCGTTTATATCATGCATGGCACCACCGGCAACAGCCATAATTTCGTCAACCAGGGCTTTGGAGGTTATCTCTTCAAAGCAGGCGGAATACTGGACGCCAGCAAATATTTTATCATCCTTCCCGATGGCATCGGTCACGGTAAGTCCAGCAAGCCCAGCGATGGCCTGCACATGAAATTCCCAAAATATACGTATGATGATATGGTCCAGGCCGACCACCAGGTCCTCACTGAAAAGATGGGGATCAATCACCTGCGGCTGATCCTGGGAACCTCCATGGGCGCCATGCATTGCTGGGTCTGGGCCGAGACCTACCCCGACTTTATGGATGCCTGCATGGCCAACGCCAGCCTGCCCATCGAGATCGCCGGCCGCAATCGCCAGACGCGCTACGCCGCTATCCAATGTATCAAGAACGACCCGAACTGGAAAGACGGTGAATACACCGCGCCTCCCGCTATGGGTCTGCGCGGCGCGGAGACTTCCATGATGTGGATGACCAGCAGCCCCTGGCAAATGCAAAGAAGAATGCCCACCCGCGAACAATCTGAGCGTGCCTGGGACAATGCCGTCGAAAATTTCATCCGCCACCAGGATGCGAACGATTTCATCTATGCGATGGAGGCTTCCCGCCAATACAATCCGGAGCCCAAACTCGCCACGATCCAATGCAATTTCTTCGCCGTCAACTCCGCCGATGACGAATGCAATCCCCCCGAAATGGGCGTCATGGAGCCGGCTATTAAAAAGGTACCCAAAGGAAAATATATTCTGTTACCGATCACGGAGAAGACCTCGGGTCATGGCACCCATTCCAATCCCTCTATCTGGGGTGATTATCTGAAAGAATTACTGGACGCATCCGGGAAAAAATAATCTGCCTGGTAGCACTATTAGCGCCCGCCGGACTTTTCATCGTCCGGCGGGTTTTTTATGCCTGGCCACAAGGGCAGCCGGTCATAGCAGGCAGCCTGCCGTTTGGTAGATAACGATCATGTATACTTCTGCTTCTTCTATTTTTGTCCGATTCCATTTCTTACGAATTTTTAAACTTTGACTATGAAGCAGAAGAAACAATTATTGTTTGTCGCCTTGTTCATGGCAGGCCTGGTGTTAATGGGATCCTGCAGCAAGCTGGGGATGACGCCTCTCTCCGATGCATCCGATAAATCTCATCAGGTGACGACGACCGATCCCAATCTTATCCCCATCCCCAGCATTGTATTTACCCTGGCCGGGGATACCACCGATGGTTTTGTCGATGCAACGGGAAAGGCTGCAAGATTTGACCAGCCTAACGGCATTACCCTGGACCCGCAGGGAAATTTAATCGTCGCCGATGCATTCAACCGAAGTATAAGAAGAGTCACCCCGGCGGGAGTCGTAAGTACGGTAGCCGGCAAGATCGACAACTCCGGTCTTATCAATACAGACGGCCCCCTTAGCGTGGCCCGCTTCGGTCTGCCGGAGGGCGTGGTATTTGACGGGGCGGGAAAATTATTTATAACGGATGCAGCGTCGCACCGCATCCGGGTCATTTCGGGAGACCTCGTGAGCACCGTTGCGGGGGGAACGGGTGATAACCATGATATCCCCAGGGGAGATTTTGCCGATGGGTCGGGCAACCACGCCAGGTTTGACATTCCCTGGGGGATAGCGGCAGATGCTGCCGGGAATTTATATATCGGGGACATGGGCAATCACCGGATACGGAAGGTCGTACCGGGAAGCTCTGTTTTTACCTCCTTCGTTACGACCTTCGCCGGCCAAAAATTGTCCGGGCTCGTAGACGGTCAGGATACCGCTGCCCGGTTTGCCTTGCCTGTCGGGGTCGCCAGGGACAAAGCCGGGAATCTCTATGTGGCAGACCAATTCAATCATTGCATTCGTAAGATAAGTCCTTCGGGCGCGGTGACTACGCTGGCCGGTAACGGCACGGCAGGTTTTGTCAATGGCGTGGGGAGTGCAGCCCGATTCAACAACCCTACTACCGTTGCCATTGATAATCAAGGTAATGTGTTAGTGGGTGATCATCTCAATTTTAGCCTACGGAAGATTACGCCCGCCGGCGTTGTAACGACCCTTGCCGGCAACGGCACGCAAGGCACCGAAGATGGAACGACCGTCAGCGCAAGGTTTTCGGAGATCGGGGGGATCGTCGTAGATCCGAAGGGGGTGATCTATTTGACGGATCGCAACCGTATACGGGTGATCAGGCAGCCGATGGCGCATACACAGTAGTCGGGGGCGAAGAGAAACGGAGGGATGAGTGGGGGGTATAAAAACGAAAAAACCCCCAATAATTAGTCAGGGGCTTTTCATGAGAACTTGAATTTTAGGCTTTCTAAAGGTGCATAGATGAAAGCTGGTTTTTCTGGATTTTTTGGATATACCGGTTACTTCATTGGTATTGGATAGAGCAAATCTAGGCCATTGAATCTCAACCACAAAGAGCAAAACCCCTCAATCTTTTATCGTAGATCTACGATACCGCGGAGCAGTAAAGGGAAGCCCTTACCGATCGATCAGGGCTTTGATATAGGGTTCGATGGCTTCGGGTTTGGTGACGGGGGAAAACCTTTTTACGGGCCGGCCAGTGGGGTCGATCAGGAATTTGGTGAAGTTCCATTTGATCCTGCGTCCGAAGAGTCCCCCGAGCTTTGATTTGAGATATTTGAAAAGGGGATGGGCATTTTCGCCATTGACCTCGATCTTTTCGAATAACGGGAAGCTGACCCCGTAATTGATCTTACAGGTGGCGGCCATCTCCTCATTGCTAACGGGTTCCTGGCTCCCGAACTGATTGCAGGGAAATCCCAGGACCACTAGTCCCTGATCTTTATACGTCCGGTAGAGCTTCTCCAGTCCTTCGAATTGTGGGGTGAATCCGCATTGCGTTGCCGTATTAACGACAAGGACAACCTTACCCTTGAATGAAGACATAGGGAGAGGTTGTCCTGTGCTGATGTTTGCATCGAGATCGTAAAAGCTGGCTGCCATGACGCAAAGATAAGGCCTCCGGGCCGGGTACCGATCGGCGGTCTACCTAAAAAGAAGAACAATAACCAGGATGACAAGAACGATCATAAAGACAATCAGTCCATATAAGGCCTTGTTGAATTTCGAAACGAGGTACTCCGAGAACTCGTAAAGCGTCTCCTCGCTGATCACTTTGGGAACCTTTTGCACGATCCCGGTGATCTGTGCGATGCCGCCGCCCCCACTACCATTAAAGCCTACGCGATTGGCGATCATATGCAGGTGCTGATTGTCCGTATCCTTGTGCAGGATGGTGATATATTGATTGGCGGCAAAACCCATGGCCCTTGCGCAATCATCACCGATGCAGATCAACGTTGCTTTTGTCAATCGCTCGCCGGACGGCAAGCTCAGCATGATCTGCATAACGGGTTTGGACATTTTCACTATGTCAATCTCACCATGGCAAGGTAAAAGCGAAAAAGATCAAAGTCGAACACATGACCGCGCTTCATTCATGTAGGCCGCGTTTTGGGGGATAATTTGTGCATATCCGTGAGAGGGTGCGCGAAGAGAATGGTCAGGGCGCTCAGCAGGCAGAGCAGGGAAAGGACGATGAAGACGGAGGAAGTCTGATGGGTCTTGTCGATCACCCATCCCAGGAAGGGTTCGCCCGCGGCGGCGAACAGGTAGGCCGGGATCACCAGATCGTCAACGGACCATTACCGAATCATTATCATTCCTGCGAGGAACGACTTTTGCATAATTATCAAATAGTTACGTTAAACTTAATTATTTATCTAAACTAAAACAGCCTAATTTCGTTGATTGTATACGTGTATTTCTATTAACCTATGAGTATGGTAATTTTAGTGTTTTTTGTGTGTCATTGGTTTCTGTCCCTATTTTCACAAACGTTCTTCCTGCATCGATATTCGTCGCATAAGATGTTTAAAATGAACAAGTTCTGGGAGAAATTCTTTTACATGTTCACCTTTATCACCCAGGGTTCTTCCTTCCTGAACCCCCGGGCCTATGCTATTTTGCACCGTATGCACCATGCCTATAGCGATACGGAGAAGGACCCCCATTCCCCCCATTTCTTTAAGGATGTCTGGAATATGACCATGGAGACGAAAAATATCTACATGGATTATCTCCTGTACAAGAAAGAGCCCGAACCCGCTTTTCGCGGCAATTATCCCGTCTGGCCCCTCATCGACCGGATCAGCGATCTCTGGATCACCCGCATCTCCTTTGGAGTGGGTTATACGGCCTTTTACGTAGCCTTCGCTACGCATTGGTGGATGTACCTCCTGCTCCCCATTCATTTTTTCATGGGCCCTGTACATGGAGCGATCGTCAATTGGTGCGGACACAAATACGGCTATTCCAATTTTGACAACAAGGATCATAGCAAGAACTCACTCCCCCTGGACTTCATTATGATGGGGGAATTATTCCAGAACAATCACCACAAGAGTGCGAACGACCCGAATTTCGCCAAAAAATGGTTTGAGCTGGACCCGACCTGGCACCTGATCCGATTCTTACACGCGGTACGCATCATCAAACTCAGGAAACAATAGTGAGGAGGATGTCATCTTCTTTCTTCTTTAAACCGGCTGAAGACCAAAAAGGCCAGCACACATAAGGCGCATCCGCAAAGGCCGTTGAGCCGGAGGCCATGATCATTGCCGGGGTCCTTTCCATAGATGGTAAGAAAGGCGAAGAGGGCGATGCCCAGGGTCTGTCCCAACTTCACAAACAAATACTTCACAGCGAAGAACATCCCTTCCCTGTTCTCCCCTGTCTCGGCAGCATCCTTTTGCGCGATCTCCGCAAGAATGGCATTTGGCAGGATTCCCAGCGAAGCCAGCGGAAAAGCCGCACAGATCACCAGCGTATAAATTTGCGTGTTCGGGGAGGCTGGCAGCCGGCCCAGGAAATAAATAGCTACAAAGATCCCGCTGAGCAGCGCAAAAGAGAACAGCACGATCGGCTTCTTGCCCCAGCGGGCCGCCAGCAGGTTGATCAGCGGATAGAAGAGCAGGGAGGTCAGCACCATCACGCCCATCAATGCGCCCCCTTTGGACTCGGGCAGACGCAGGAGTACGGTGACGAAGTAGAGCAGGCCGCTGGAAATAATACTGAGCGCCATATAATAGGAGAAGTCCGAGACGAGATAATATTTAAAATTCGTATTCCCGAAGGTCTTGCGCAGGGCGGGCAAGAGGGCCAGGTGGGATGGCTTGCTATCGGAATACTTTTTTTCATTGATCGTAAACACGGGTATCAGCATGACCACACCGGCCAGGCAGGATAGCGCCGCGATCGTGATCTGTAAAGCCGTATCCCGGTCGGAAATGTGAAAAGCCGATTGCAGCGCATCGGCAAAATTATTGGTCAGGGCCGAAAGGATAATGCCGAGTACAAAGCCCACCTGCTGAAAAGAGGAAAGTCTCACTTTTTCCGCCGCGCTATGGGTCATTTCCGGCAACAGGGCGTTATACGGAATGATATAGGTCGTAGCCGATACAAAGAACCCTACCAGCGTAAAGCTGAGCCAGTATGCGTTGCGAATGCTTTCAGCCTTTACCAGCGGATGAAAGGTAAGGCAGCAAAAGAGGACGGCAGGCAGGACGGCGATCTTCATAAAGGGGATCCTGCGTCCTTTGGAATTTTTACTCTTATCGCTCAGCGAAGCGATGAACGGATCATAGACGGCATCCAGCAGGCGTCCCGAGGCGAGAATGACGGACAGGATATTCAGCACACCCAGGACCAGCAACTGCGGCACCAGCGGCGTAAGACCGGCATTCGAAGGCGGAAGGTATACATAGGGCAACATTACAATGATCGTATTGGTCATGATGCTCCATCCCATCATACCGGCAGCGTAAGCAAATTGCTTGCGCAGGGGTAATTTCTCTTTTGCCATACTGTAAGTTGCGATAATTAATTCGAATTCCCCTTCAGATCGACCCGGCGGCGATAAAGACGGGCACACGCTTCACCGGGAAATTCATGGAATTCGCGACAAAGCACATTTTATGGGCTTGTTCATGCAAGGGCCCTGCTTTGGCGATCATATCCGCATCGGCAAGCGTTACGACGGGATGCAGTTCCACTTCTTTAAAAGCGCCGCTGCCATCGACCCTTTCTATCATGATGCCCTTTGCCTCATCCCGGTAATCCGTAACGATCACCTTGTTCACCGCGCAAAGATGGAGGAACCAGAGCATATGACAGGACGATAAAGAAGATACGAGCAATTCTTCGGGGTTGTAACGGGCGGGAGATCCGCGGAAAGAAGGATCGGCGGAGCCGGCGATCTCGGCCTTGCCCTTGGCCTGCAGGATATGATCCCTGCTGTAGCAGGTATAATCTTTGGTCCCCTCACCCCTATTGCCCGTCCATACCATGGACACCGAATAATGATGTTCTTTTTCCATAGATTAAAGATAACCCTAAAGGATCAACCGGGAAAATATGCCGCCCGAACTCCTTATTTTTGTTCTATGAGAACCTACCTCCGGCTTTGTTGGCTGTCCTTCCTTTTATCTACCGGCAAGGCATGGACGCAATCCGTGCATGGAACTTCTTTTCACGTCATTCCCCTGGGCATCCGGGGAGGGTTGGACGAAAGCAATCTTTCCGCCTACATGGTCGCTCCGCAGGGAAGTAATGCCTATATCTGCCTGGATGCGGGCACTCTTCATGCCGGTATCCAAAAAGCCCTCGACAAAGGTTTCTTTGGGGGCGCACCCCTGGCCGTTGCCGCCATCCTGAAAGATTCCATCAAAGCTTATTTTATTTCCCATCCCCACCTGGATCATGTGGCAGGCCTGATCCTGAATTCACCCGACGACGGCCCAAAGCCGATCTATGGACTCCCCTATACCCTGGATGTCCTGAAAGAAAAATATTTCACCTGGGAGAGCTGGGCCAATTTCGGGGATGCCGGAGAAAAGCCTTTTTTGAATAAATACCATTATCTCCCCATGAGCCCGGGATTGGAGACGGAGGTCCCCGGCACGGCTTTCCGGGTGAAGGCCTTCCCCCTGAGCCATGGCGCCCCTTATCAAAGCACGGCCTTCCTTATTCGCTCCGGCAGCGCCTGCCTGCTCTATCTCGGGGATACGGGCGCCGATGAGATCGAGCATTCCGATAAAATGGCCCTGCTCTGGAAAGAGGTCGCCCGCCTCCTGCAAGCAGGCGACCTAAAAGCGATCTTTATAGAAGTCTCTTTCCCCGATGAACAGGGCGGGAAAAATCTATTCGGGCACCTGACCCCGAACCTGCTCATGAAAGAGATGAAAGCCCTGGGTGACCTCGCCGGAACGCAGGCCCTGAAAGGGTTTCCCGTTGTGATCACCCATATGAAGCCTTCCGGCGAACAGGAAGCCCTGATAAAAAAAGAGCTGATGCAAACCAACCCTTTACAGTTGCAACTCGTTTTTCCTGTACAGGGCGACCGATTAAAGTTGTAACTTTGATCCAATCATCACAATGTTAAAATAATGGAAGGACCGGTGAAAATGCGGTGACCCTCAGGTGATCTTTTTTTCTAACTTGAGCGTTCCGATAGAGGACAAAATTGGTGCCTAGAGAGCCAGTTTCACATATAAAAATATTGTTACATGGGAGAGAGAAAAATAACATCCACCAATTTTCGTAATCAATCGTTCCTGGAAGAAAAATGCTGCCTGAACGAATTATTGGACCTGGTCAGCAAAAGATGGTTTTGCGAGGTGCTTTTTTGCATCGAAGATGGCAACAACCGATTTAAGCTCATCAAGGACGACCTGGTATATATCAGCGATACGATCCTTTCCGATCGCCTGAAACTCCTGGAAAAGAACGGCCTGATCACCCGCTGCGATTTTGACGAGATCCCCCCAAGGGTAGAATACTCCATCACCGAAAAAGGAGAGGAATTGTCGAACCTACTGGATATGCTATGCCAGTTCGGCGAGACCATCTTTGCCTCGAGGGCAGCCGTGGCGGTCTGTCATTAATTCTTTTGCGGCTGCACTACCAGCTTTTTTCCACACTTGGGACAAATGCCGTCTTTATTAAGGGCAACGTCGGGATGCATGGGACAGGTATATCTCCTGGTCACTTCCGCCTTCATTTGCTCTTTCGGAGAGAGGTTCATTTTTTTCCCGCACTTGGGGCATTGTCCGGGATCGTGACTGGTCACATCCAAATGCACGGGGCAATTATAATTTTTTGTCACGCTCCTTTTCATTGCTTCTTTGGGAGATAGGGCAAGGTTCATGCCGCAGGTGGGGCATTTCCCGGGTTTATCGCTTGTCATTTCCGGGTGATGGGGGCAGGCGTAAAACTTTGCATGCTTTGTTGTATCCGATCTCCCAATCTTTGTTTGTGCGAAAAGTGCAGGCGCTGCAAGGAGAAAAGAAAGGACCAGGATAAGTATCTTTTTCATGATAGAGTTATTTAGTCCAAAGATATCCCCGGATTTTGCCGCTTCGTATGAGCTGCCTTGGAAGGAGGCATGATCTTCGTCATACCCGCAGGAACACCTTCTTCCTATACATGAAATACAGAAAGAGCCACTTGACCCCCACGTAGCAGAGGGCAAGGAGCACGGCGTTAAAGGGATCGCCCACCCATTGGCCCAGCCATTGGAACAAGCCCGTTGTCGCGTACTCCCAGTCGATGAAATGACCCGAAAGATAGATCAGGATGGAGTTCATGCCGATCACCGTGAAGAAAAAGGCCCATTTTTTATACCCCAGCACGTCGATCACATAATAGAAGGTCGCCAGCAGCAGCAGGCTGATGCCTCCTACCTGCAATACAAAGGAACTGCTCCAGAGGTTTTTATTGATGGGGAACACCGTATTCCACAGCTGCGCCAATACAATGAAGACGGCCCCTGTAAGTGCCAGCCGCATCGTCCTGGCAGCCTGGGACAAGGGGCTATTCCTTAATAAATTCCCCGCCAGGATCCCCAGCAGACCCGTTCCGATGGCCGGGATCGTAGAGATCAGCCCTTCCGGATCATGAATTCCCAGGTAGAGTTTACCTGGCAGGATCATCCGGTCGAGATAAGAGGCAAAATTGCCTTGCATGCTAAGGTCCCCCCGTGGAAACCCGGGCGCCGAATTAAAGGCCAGCAGGGCCCAGTAGCCCAGGAGCAGGAATACGAAGGAGCCCATTATGACCAGGTCCTGCTTCTTCTTCGGAGCATAGAGATAAATAAGGTTGGCGAATAAGTAGGCCAGCCCGATCCTGCCCAATACGCTGCCAAACCGGATCTCGGACAGCGGATGCAGTTGCAGCCCGTTATTGTAAAAGATCCCCAGCAACACCAGGGTCAGTCCCCTCCGGACCACGCGGAGCACCAGTTTTTTACGGGGAGTTCCCTTTTCCAACTCCCTGCCCACCGAATAAGGGGTGGCCACCCCGGCAATAAACAGGAACAGCGGGAAGATCAGGTCATAAAAGCGGAAGCCGTTCCAGTCCGGGTGGACGAACTGTAAAGCGATCGCTGCCCAGAAAGGGCTTCCCGTAGCCTTGGCCAGGGAGTGGAAGATCTCTTCTGCCCCCATGATCCAAAACATGTCGAAACCCCGGAGTGCGTCCAGGGAATAAAGCCGTTGGGAAATTCCGGGTTGTTGCATGATCCATTTTTAAGGTGTCCTTAAAAGTCGTTCATATCCACAAAGTTGCAAAATTATTTGGGGGATATAAAAATTGTCGTACATTTGCTAACGGTGTTATTAAAAGTAACATCACTAGATGATGGGAATAACAGATCGCAAATTAAGGCAGAAAGAAGAGGTCCGGGCGAATATCCTGGACTCCGCCTGGGAAATGGTAATGGCCGAAGGCTGGCAATCCCTGTCCATCCGGAAGATTGCCGATGCGATCGAATATAGTGTTCCGGTGATCTATAGTCATTTTGAAAATAAAGACGGTATCTTATTGGAATTCAATAAGAAAGGGTTTGAAATCCTGGTCGAAGGAATGGAAGCTGCCAAGGCTGGTCAAAAAGACCCTGCCGAACAGATCAGGGCCATGGCCAAAGCCTACTGGGACTTTGCTTTTAATAATAAAGAGTACTACCAGCTCATGTATGGCCTCGGTATCCCCACCTGCGATGTGGTGAAGAAGATCCCCGTCATGGCCAGATTCAATGCTGCCATTATTGATAGTGTTAAAGAATTGATTCCCATTGATAAACAAGGGATAACTGATCCTTTCCTTAAGTTTCATTCCTTTTGGTCGATGCTACATGGGCTTATCTCTATCAATATGCTGGGGGCCGACAACAGCAAGCATCCCGTACCGGCGGAGGACGTCCTGAACGATGTAGTCTGTGGGTTCATAAAAGGGATCATCAGTTGATCCCCGGGGATGCCCGGAGTACCGGGTTGGGTTAGCGCCTTTTTTTTTGCCCATTTTGCTAACACTGTTATTAATTATTTGAGTAGTAGGGTTTATAATAGCGATATAATATTAGTTTTAAACAAGATAAAAAAGAAAGTACATGACACTTATAGAATCCCTTAACTGGCGCTATGCCACCAAGAGGATGAACGGGAAAAAAGTACCGAAGGAAAAAGTGGATATCATCCTGGAAGCGGCCAGGCTCGCCCCCAGCGCCAGCGGCCTCCAGCCCTTTAAGATCCTCCTCATTACGGACCCCGAATTGTTGAAGAAGGTCCAGCCGATCGCCAACAATCAGCCGCAGATCACCGAGGCTTCGCACCTCCTCGTTTTTGCCGCTTATGACAACCTGGGCGACCAGCACATTGAAGAGACCCTTAGCCAGATCGAACGCGAAAGGAACCTGCCGGAAGGAAGCCAGGACGCCTATAAGAACAGACTTAAATCGATGTTCGGCGCCATGACCCCGGAACAACGTTTCCAGACAGCGGCCCGCCAGGCCTACATCTCTTTTGGGATCGCCATCGCGGCGGCGGCTACGGAAGAAGTGGACGCGACGCCTATGGAAGGATTCAACAAAGAAGAGCTGGATAAATTATTACATTTGAAAGAAAAAGGGCTCCGCAGCCTGACCCTTTTGACCTTAGGATACCGGGATACGGCCAACGACTTCCTGGCCTCACTGAAGAAAGTACGCAGACCAAAGGGAGAACTGGTCGAAGAAGTGGGACTTTACCCCACCCTTTCAGATCCGGAACCAGTATCCGTCCATTGAGTTTAATCAAATAAAACATACATCAAACAAAAAGTAAAACATGAAAAAGATCACTATTGTAACAGCAGCTTTCCTTCTTTTCGCGACAGCAGGGTTCTCTCAGACCTGGAACTGGGACAAGGCACATTCCCAGCTTAATTTCGGCATCACCCACCTGGGCATCTCCGAGATCGACGGCAGCTTCGGCACCGCCAGCGCAAAACTCACTTCCGCCAAAGAAGACTTCTCAGACGCCACGGTAGAACTGACGGCAGACGTCAGTAGCATCAGCACTGGCAACGAACAAAGGAACAACCACCTGAAGAGCCCCGATTTCTTCGATGCGGCCCAGTTCGGCACGCTTACCTTCAAGAGCACTTCTTTCCAGAAAGTGAGCGGCAAGAGCTATAAGGTGACAGGCGACCTGACCCTGCATGGTGTCACCAAGCCCGTTGTACTGGACGTTACCTTTAACGGCACGATCGTCAACCCCCAGAGCAAGAAGACGGTTGCCGGTTTTAAAGTAAAAGGCACGATCAAACGTACCGATTTCGGTATCGCAGCTTCCTTCCCTACTTCTGCACTCAGCGATGAAGTGGCTTTGAATGCGAACGCAGAATTTGTAAAAGAATAATCTATATGCAATCGTTTAAGAAACTCATGTACCCAGTATTGGCACTCGTCCTGTTGACAGGCAGCGCCTTCACTTTTTTCGCGGCCCAGGATTGGCAGATCGCGGAAGGCTATTCGATCGCTTTTTCCAGCAATGATGCCGGAGGGATCTTTAAGGATTTTAAAGGCAGCATCCTTTTCGACGAGGCTAACCCGGCAGCATCGAAATTCGATGTCACTGTTGAGGCGGCTTCTATCAATACCGGCAATGGATTGCAAAACAAGCACGCGAAGAGCGACGAATGGTTCGACGTGGCCAAATACCCCCAGATCCGCTATGTCTCTCAAAAGATAGTCAAGGCGGGCAACGGGTACCAGTCGACAGGCGACCTCGAGGTCCATGGAGTGAAAAAGTCGGTGACCATTCCTTTTACCTTCCAGAAGACGGCAAAGGGCGCAGCGTTCACCGGCAGCTTCACTGTCAACCGGAATGATTTTAAGATCGGCAAGCCGGGCGGCGATGTGGGCGAGCAGATCAAGCTCGATATCTCCGTACCCGTAACAAAAAAATAAATCTCGTTTGTATGCTTAAAAGATCATTGGCTTTAGGTGTTATTGCAGGCCTGCTGGCAGGGATCGCCTCCCTCGTGTATGCGAGGGTCTATCATGCTTCCCTGGGCGCGGATTTCTCGACGGTGGCAGGCGCTGTGAAAATTATAGCGGGGAGCCTCCTGGGAACGATCCTCGCTGCCATCGGGTATGTGTTGCTGGATAAATGGCTGGGAGCAAAAGGGGAGATCGTATTCAACTTTTTGTTCGTACTCCTCAGTTTTGCTACAATCCTTGCCCCATTTGGGGTAAAATTGCCCTTGACGCTGGAAGCCCCGGAATTATTTCCCGGGCTGGCGGTGCCGATGCATTTTTTTCCGGCCCTCGCCTGGTTTACCCTGAAACCTTTGTTCTTCCGGAAAGCAGGCTGAGTACGGCTTCCCGAGCAAGATAAAAGAGTTGTACTCCGGAGGCGGGCCTATTCCCATGGGCCCGCCTCCTTCTTTATAAAGGTGGCATGAATTTTTATGTACTTTTGAAATTATGAAAAAAAGGGTATTGATATTGGATGACGACCCGGATATTTTGCAGATCTGCTCGATCGTGCTGAAGAAAAAAGGATTTGAGGTCTCTACGCTGAATAATTCCAGCCAGGTGGTGGAATATGCCCGGTCCTACCGGCCCGATGTGATCCTCATGGATAACTGGATCCCCGGCCCCGGCGGCATCGAAGCTACCCGGCTGTTGAAGAATGAACCCGATCTGCAGGATATACCCGTGATCTTCTTCAGCGCCAACAGCAACGTTACTTTACTGGCGAGTGAAGCCCGGGCAGATTATTCCCTGCAAAAACCTTTTGATATCTCGGAATTGGAAGCCATCGTGCAACAAGCGATCAGCGATACGGTGGCGGAAAAATAAAGGAAGCCATTTCCCCCGGCTTCAGCACATAATCCACATCGGCATGTAGAATGGCATATTGCGGCATATAGGGTACATCCGCCGTTGCCGGGTCCTGCACCACCGTAAGCCCTCCCCGCTCCTTTACGTATTCAAGTCCTTCCGCGCCATCGGAATTGCCTCCGGACAACAGGATACAGGCCAGCTCATCCCGGTAGACATCCGCAGCCGACATGAACGTTACATCGATACTCGGCCGGCTATAATGCACCCTCTCCGAATAATCCAGCGAAAAACTATGGTCTTTTTCCAGGAGCACATGATAGTCGGCAGGACAGATATAGATCGTGCCGGGCAGGATCGGCTCTTTTTCTTCTACTTCCTTACAACGCAGACTGGTACGCGAAGACAGCAGTTCCTCCAGGCTCGACTCAAAAAGGCCGTTCCGGTGCAGGACAAGCAGCAGGGGTATGGGAAATCCCGGCCAGGTAGCCGCTACCAGGTCGATGATCACCTGCAGGCTGCCCGCAGATCCTCCTATGACGATCAGCTTAAGGGGCTTCATATACCTTCCTCCATATTTTTTCTTTGCCCACCTGCCGGTAACGGGGTGCGATCGGGGAAAACCGGAGCGACTCTCTCGACCCCAGAGCCAGGTAGCCAAAATTTTCCAGGCTATGATCGAACAGGGTAAAAACCTTTGACTGCAGCTCCCGCTCAAAATAGATCAGCACATTCCTGCAAAGGATCAGTTGGAACTCATTAAAGGAAAAATCCGATACGAGGTTATGCGTGGAAAAGATCATCTTCTCCATAAGCGCAGCATCGAATTTGGCCAGTTGATAATTTGCCGTATAATACGAGGAGAAATCCCGCACTCCACCGGACTGGATATAATTCTCCGAATACTTCTGCATCTGGCTGATAGGGAAGATCCCCTTATTTGCTTTTTCGATCACCAGCGGATTGATGTCCGTGCCATAGAGCAGGGATTTATGCAGCAGTCCGGCTTCCTTCAATAAGATCGCCATCGAATAAACCTCCTCTCCCGTAGAACAGCCGGCATGCCAGATCCGTATAAAAGGATAGGTTGCGAGGATCGGCAGGATCGTACTACGGAGTGTCCGGTAAAAAGAAGGGTCCCGCAGCATTTCCGTGACGTTGACCGTGATCTCCTCCACAAATCGCTTGAAGTAATCCGGATCGTCCAGCAGCCGCTGGCGGAAAAAGGCAAAGCCGGAGAACTTATCCAGGGTGAACAGCCGCCCGACCCTTCGGTGGAGCGATGCCCTGGAGTATTCCGAGAAATCATACCCATACCGCTGGTACAGTTCATTCAACAAATTCTCCAGTTCCTCCTCTTGTAAATTATCTAACATCCTTTGCCTTTATTTTTCGTAAAGCCAGATCCGTAAAAGGGATATCAGTTGGTCGCTGTCAATGGGTTTGGATATATAATCGGAGGCGCCCGCCTGGATGCATTTCTCCCGGTCGCCCGCCATGGCCTTGGCCGTGACCGCAATGATAGGGATCTTCTTCAGCGCAGGGTTGCGTTTTATCCGCATGATCGTCTCATACCCGTCCATTTCCGGCATCATCATATCCATCAGGATGATGTCGATCTCTCCGGCATTCGCTTCCGCCAGGGACAGGGCCTCCTTTCCATCCATGGCGGAAAGCACCTTCATCTTGTGTCTTTCCAGGGCCCGGGTCAGCGAGAAGATATTCCGTACATCGTCATCGGCGATCAGTACCTGCTTGTTCTTCAACACCTCATCCAGCCCGCCCAGCTTACCGGAAGGCACAGCCGGGCCGCCGCCCTTCCCATTGTCCACCAGGTGCAGGAAGATCGACACTTCATCCAGGATCCGCTGGTAGGAATGAGCGGTCTTGACTACGATGGAATCCGCATATTGTTTGAGGCGTATCTCCTCGCTCTTTGAGATATTCTTGCCCGTGAATACGATGATGGGAATATTTTCCAGCCCGGGGTGCTGCTTGATGCTATTCAGCGTCTCGTAGGCCCTGATCTCCTGCACCGCCATGTCCAGGATGACGCAATCCACCTCCTTCTTTTGCAACGCCTCGATACTGGCCGGGATGCTGTCGCTGATCTCAGAATGCACCCGGTGATTGCCGAGGAAATAAGCCAGCGCCTGCGCATGGCGGGCATTATCCTCCACGATCAGCACTTTTTTAGGGCCTTTGTTCAGGACATCTTCGATCTTCCTGAAGATGCCACCCATATCCTCAAAGGCCACCGGCTTGTGTACAAAATCGATGGCGCCTTTTGACAGGCTTTCGTTCTTCACTTCGAAAGAGCTCATGATATGAACAGGAATATGACGGGTCTGCGGATCCTTTTTCAACTCTTCCATCACCTCCCAACCGCTCTTCACCGGCAGTTGGATATCCAGCAGGATACCGAGCGGCTTATAGGTCCTCGCCATGGTGATCGCCGCATCTCCCCGGACGACCACCACTCCTTTGTAGCCATTCTTGCGGCAGTATTCCAGCAGGGCCTTTGCAAAATTCGTATCGTCCTCCACGATGAGCAGTACCTTATCCCCGGGAGAAAGGTCGTTGCGGTCATCCGGAATGCCGGCGGGTATTTCAGGCAGGGTAAAAAGCCGGGCCTCTTTTTTTCCGTTGGGCAGCGTCGGCAGGTCCGTCAGGAAGGATACCGGGTTGGACGCTTGTTCAGCCTCCCGGATCTCTATTTTGAATAAGGGGACGGATACTCTAAACTCGGCTCCTTCCCCCGGCTCGCTGCGGAGATGGATCTCTCCGCCCAGCAATTTTATCAGTTGCAGGCTGATGGAAAGCCCCAGCCCCGTGCCTCCGTATTTCCTTCGCGTAGAGCCATCGGCCTGCTGAAAGGCTTCGAAGATGAGCTGGTGCTTCTCCCGGGGGATCCCGATACCGGAATCCCGTACCGTAAAGTCGATAAACCCTGCATGCAGCGCCGAATGGGCGACGGTCAGCGTAATATGTCCCTGGGGCGTAAATTTAAAAGCATTGGAAAGAAGATTCTTCAGGATCTGTTCCAGGCGCATCTTGTCCGTTTCCAGTTGTACGGGTACCCCTTCCTCTACGATGAAATTCAATTCGAGATGCTTGTCCCTGGCTAACGGAACGAACAGCATCCGCAGATCGTCGAGGATCTCTTCTACGCACACGAGGGAATGTTCCAGTTCCAGCTTCCCGGATTCGATCCGGGACAGGTCGAGGATCTCGTCGATCAGTTGCAAGAGGCCATGTCCCGAATTCTGGATGACCCGTGCATATTCGATCTGTTCGGACGAAAGATTATTCTCCCCATTCTCGGACAGCAGCCTGGACAAGAGCAGGATGGAATTCAGCGGGGTACGCAGTTCATGCGACATATTGGCCATGAACTCGGATTTATATTTGGTCGTCAGCGCCAGCTCCTCCGCTTTTTTCTGGATGTCCAGGTTGCGCATGACGACGAGGTGATTCTTTTCTTCCAGCGACCGCGTCTTTTCTTCCAACTCCTGGTTGGTCTGCATCAGTTCTTCCTGCTGCACCTTCAGCTCCTCTTCGGAGACCTGTAATTTCTCCGCCTGCGCCTCCATCTCCATATTGAGGTTTTCCATCTCCCCATGCTGGGCCTGCAATTCCTCCGTCTGCGCCTGCGTCTCTTCCAGCAGTTCCTGCAGCCTTACCCGGTCCTGCATACTGTTCACCGCGACGCCGATATTTTCGGCAACCCCATTGAAAAAATCCAGGTCGCGGCTGGTATAAGCGCCCAGCGTGCCGAGTTCGATAACGCCCTTGATCTTTTTTTCATGCAGCAAAGGAAATACGATCACATTCGAAGGCCGGAGCGCTCCCGAGGTAAAGCTGATCGTCCATTGTTCCGGGCTGATATCTTTCACCAGCACTTGCTTGCCGTCCAGGGCGCATTGGCCCACCAGCCCTTCGCCGGCCCGGATCGTTTCCGGTTGGCCCGCCATCTCCAGTCCAACTTGTCCGCAACGGATGAGGGAATGATCCCGGTGGTCCATCATATAAAAGGCCCCGACGCTGCTGCGGCTATATTGGATCAGGGTTCCCAGGACATGGGACACGAGTCGCTTCATATCCGTCTCTCCTACCATCGTCTCACTGAGTTTGGCAATGCCGGTCTGCAGCCATTCCTTATCGGAGAGCAGCCCGAATGAGTATTCCAGCGATTCGGCCATTTTATTCAGGGCGCCTGCGAGACTGCCCAGCCCATCCCTTTCCTCATCCGACACGCGGATCTGGTAATTGCCATTGGAAATTTTACCGGCGATGCCCCGGATGATATCGATCCTGCGGTTGATCTCCCGGTCCTTCTTCTCCAATTCCTCCTGCAAGGCCATTCGCCGGAGATAATCATTATGCACCCTCGAATAAAAGAAGATCGTGATGATAAAGGAAAGGAGGGCCGCGATGATGATAAGTACGGGCGTATACCCGGAGAACCTCTTCACATCGGACAGCCGGGCGGCCAGCAGCTGGTGCTCTTCCCCCTGCATCCTCTGTACGATCCTGCGGGCTTCATTCATATAGACAAATCCTCTTTTCAGGTCCTCGACGCTAAAGATATTATCGGTCTTTTTCTGGTCCAGCACCTTCTGCAGGATCGTCAGCCGCTCGGTCAGGACACTCCTCAGTTCCCCGATATTCTTTTGCTGGACGGGATTGTCCGCCGTCATCCGCTCGATCTTGTCAATATTGTCCAGGGCCCTCTCATGCGCGCCGTAATAAGGCCGCAGGAAGGCAGTATCACTCGTCAACAGATAGCCGCGCTGACCGGTCTCCGCATCCTTCATCGTGGACAGCACGCTTTCGAGTTCGGTGATGACGGAGTCGGTATGGTCTACCCAGCGGGAGCTTTGCAACAGGTTGTGAATGCTGCTATAGGAGGCAATGGAGGTGATGACGAGGATCAGCAGGGATAGTCCAAATCCAATTTGCAGGTTGCGTAACAAACGGGGCTGATGATGGGCGTTCATGGATGGGTCGCTTACGGGGTTTAATTGGAAAATTGTTCGCCGGACCTATGGCCGATAGGTATGGAAAAATAAAAGCAGGATCCTTTCCCGGGCTCGCTCTCCACTCCATAGTCCCCTTCATGTCTCCGGAGGATCTCCGCACAGATATACAGCCCGATCCCCAATCCCTGGAACAGGTTGGATGCTTCCTCCACCCGGTAGAACTTAGTGAAGATATTGGCCTGGTTCTTTTTTTGGATCCCGATACCAAAATCCTTTACGGCAACGGATATGCGATTGTCGGGCTTTATGGAAAGGTCGACATGGATCTCTTTATTATCCGGCGAATATTTAACGGCATTCGTCAGGTAGTTGATGATCACCTGCTCGATACGGGTCTCATCCCCATAGATCTCGAAATTCGCCTCTCCCTTGCGGATGATCGTATAATCCGGGTAGGTCTGCCGGATCATTTCCGTAGCAGTCGCCACCATATTTCCGAAGTTAAAATTCTTTTTATTGAACTTCAGCTTGCCGCTCTCGATCTTCGACAGGTCCAGGAGGTCTACGATCAGGTGGTCCAGCTTCTGTACCTGTACCAGGGCCCTTTCCACATACATCTTCGTGGGATCCTTTTCATCGATGCTGCGGTCCAGCAATTGTACATAGGCCTTGATCGTGGTCAGCGGGGTCTTCAATTCATGGCTGGCAATACTGATGAACTCATCCTTCATTTTCACCGCCTCTTTCAGCTCGCCTTCCACTTTTTTCCGGAACTCGATCTCCGAACGAAGACTAGCCTGTATATTAATCAATTCCCGGTTCTGCTCATAGAGCCGTATAAAGGTCTTCACTTTCAACAAAAGAATATCGGGGTCGATAGGCTTGGTGATATAATCGATGGCGCCGGAGCTGTATCCTTTCGTGATAAATTTCTTGTCGGTGACGGCGGCAGACAGGAAAATAATGGGAATATCTTTCGCCTTGGTGGTACC
>Ga0307516_10000861_pt1 | contig 41623 bp, 59 predicted proteins | sample 19_EM_MG_FD_203310 | JGI IMG/M metagenome (GOLD analysis project Ga0307516, IMG submission 203310) | Populus trichocarpa ectomycorrhiza microbial communities from riparian zone in the Pacific Northwest, United States - 19_EM | ecosystem: Host-associated > Plants > Roots > Unclassified | place... | reverse complement strand
CCCAGCTGACGGCCCGTCAGAAGCTCGTATATATCCCTCCGCGCGCTGCGGATTCCCCGGCCAACACAGCCTTAGCGGCGTGGCGGAGGGACGTCCGGCCGTAGGGAATCGCACATCCGCGCGACCCCGCTGCTCACGGGGGACTCGTAAAGCAGGAAGGCTGAGCTGAGGAAAAAAGAAAGGCCTCGAGAGCGTGTGCACAGGTGATCGCTCGTGATTGCGGTCGTGCGGACATGACGTTTGTTCCACTAGGGGTAGTTACTTGTTACGTAGCTGCACAACTACCCGCGGGGCTGGGTCGGTACGGTGCAGCTATTACACAATCAAAAAAAAAAAAAAGACCGCGGATTCGGAAGCAGCGGCACTGGACGTTCCGTGATTCCCGGTTCTCCATCCGCGTATGTAAGTATGTACATTAGATACACGCCCCAGCGCCCGCCATCAGAACCCAAGAGCAAAATCCAACGTCATCGTTTTTCCTTGCTCTGCTTCGCGCGGCCGGGCTGCGGTTGCCGAGCGCGATGATGTGCGACGCTCCGTGGGACGTCTATGTCATGGAGACGGCTCGTGCGTGCCGATTACGAAGCATCGCCGGGAAGTTGTCTCCATGGAAGCGGCGTCCCGACAGTCCTGGCGGGCGTCTGCCCGTGGCATCGCACAAGACAAGCACCGGCATACCAGCACGGGAGCACAGCGCACCGACCTAGCTACATTCTAGCTGCTATATACCCCATGATCGCGCCGCCGCAGCGGGGGCGGAACCCGAGATCTTGCGGACGGAGTGGATGGATGTAGCTTTAGCTTTCTCGTCACGCACATGCGTAGACAGATAGATAGAGAGATATGTAGATACATAGTCTTCACGCACTGTGGCGGACCACCGCATGCCGTCCAGTGCTGCCGGGCAAATCTGGGGAAGGGGAAGAGGGAGCAATCACACGTCCATACGTGCATATCTACCCGTAATCCATCCACGGGGTCGCAGCGTGGTGGCGAAAAAGAAAGGAGAAAAAAAACCAAAAAAAAAAAACTCACAAGTTCTGTGGGGAAGGACATGGACGGGTTGTGGTCATGGGACAAGACCGAGGACGACTTTTGGAGGGGAAAAAAAAAGGGTGGTGACCGTCCGAGCAAGCTGCACGCGACGAAGCAAGACGGCGCCCGTCGAAAGCAGAGAAGAGGCCGCAATGTCGCTCCGTCGTGAACGACATACAGCATGGCAGAGGACTATCGGCCAGCCGCGAGATCCGCAACTCTGTCGTCGCAGGACGGGGCCACCGTCCATTCAAAGTCTGGCTCACACGACAGCGCTCCTCCATCCCATCCATCCGTCCGGGGGAACTCTCCACCATGCACAAACGCGCGACGCCCTCCCCCCCTCCGGCTGACATACACACATTGCTCTGCCCACGGGGAACATCTAAACTGTCATTAAAGTCGCTCGTTCTCGCATGCATTCATTGCCGCGTGCCTTGGTGCCTTCTCGATGCGTACAGCACTGCATATGCTGGCACTGCCTGCCACCCGTGCCGTAGATGCTATCTATATTGTGTGTGTGTGTGTGTGTATATGGGTGGTTTTTCTTTCTTTTTCTTCATTCTTTTCGTTCGTTGCAATCCTTGTGCCACACTGTGCTAAGAACGGAACGGAGCTGATTTTCACGCAGATAGAGTATCTACATAGAGCTATGTATGTAAAAAAGAAAAAAATTGGAGGGAGGACGGGGCTGGCAGGCCCAACACACTGGGTGGAAAATGCGGGGGAAAAAAAAAGGGAAGAGGGATCTCCGTCCCACCCAACACAGCCAACCAATCAGCCCAGCCAACCGCCCCCCCCCCTCTCCCAGTCGTCGTCGTCGTCGTCGTCGTCGGGCTCCAGAAGTACATAAAGCAAAATGAAACAGAAGTAAAGCAAAATAAAATAAAATAACCATCGCTATACATACGTGTGATAACCATGTATCAAAAGCACTGTGCATACGTCCGCAAGAATGGAGAGACCGCCCCAGCAGAACACAACACAACACAACACAAAAGAGAGGTATTACACCCCCCTGCAGCCCCCCCACCACGGTTCACCAGTGGGAGATCTATTATTGACAGCAGCTGGTACATACATACGTACGCACGCCCTGCGTGCTCGGCGGAGGAGCGGAGAAATGGACTCTTTGTCCGTGAGTGAAAGGAAAGGAAAGGAAGAAAGGGATAACTCACAGTCCTTCACTCCTACTGTATACATACATGTGTAGCCAGCCTTTCCGCAGAAAAACAAAACAAAAAATAAAAACAAACGTAAAAAAAAGTCCATGCACGACATTTAACGCTGCTGCTGCAGACGGATATTTGCGATTGCAGCACGAGGAAAAGCCAAAGGTACATACATACATACATACCTACATGCACTTGTGCATACGTAAAGTAAAGTAAAGTAAAGTAATAAAAAAAAAGGCATCATCGTATGTTATGCTATGTTTGCATGCACGCGACCCTGTATGCAGCTGTCTCCCCACGTCCGCATCTTCGCCGTGAGCACTCTCCTCCTCCTTCTTCTTCCACCCGGAGAGCGGGGAGAGACTCGCCGCGACAAGTGGATGCACAAAGGCCAGCCCGACTGGATGCCTGCTTTACTTTATTTTACTCTACTCAACTCTACATACTCTACTCGCATACTCTATCCACATGGATAGATACGAGCCACAGCAAGTCGTGCCAGCCGTCAAGTCGCTTCCGTCCCTGTGCGCTGGGAGGGGAGGGGGAGGAAGGACGGGAAAAGAAAAGAAAAAGGTGGAAGGCGCAGGATCGAATCGGATTCGATCGGCCCGGCCACGCAGGCAGGAAGATGTCCATTTTATACACATAATTGCGCGTGTGGATTGTCGATTGTGGACTCTGGACTCTGGACAAACCTAGATGTGTATCATATCTATGCATCATACACCCCCCTTGCCCGACGATCTCGCACTCAGGCGTCAAGTTGCTATAGTTATAGATAGATAGCCAGCGTGCGCGATCCATGTCGCAATATCAGTGATCGATGGCGGTGAAGTGAGTGATGGGTGGGTGAGTCAGCCAGTCAGGCCACAGTGGGAATGTGCACACATACATACATACATATCTAGAGGCACTATCTGTCGACGCTGACAGGGCATCGCAGCGTGCGCATGTGGCGTACCTGCGTGGGCATGCTTCTGTGCCGTAGATATCTATCCAGATATCTCCTCGCATTGCCTGGTCCTATGTATTCGTCGCGAGAGGATGCTTGCGGATTGCAAAGCGCGAGGGTAGACTACGCACGAGCACGCATCGCCGAGTCGAAACTGTCCCCTCGTGAGTGCATATCTGCACGGCCTGTGCTGGTATGTACATAGATAGAGTATGCAGATAGGGTATCTCCTGGCACGCCGGACGGATGGTGGAACAGCGCACACACCCGCGCCGTGGGGGGTAACCCGCCTCCAGTGCCCCCCACGTCCACGTCCACCGTCCGCCGTCCCGGCTTCCTCCCCGTTCCCTGGCGCCCGCCGCCATTCCGGACGCGGGTGGCAACGGCCATGGAGATATCTACATAGATAGATAGGTGGCGGTGCCCGCTTCTTTCGGAGTCGGGGATTCGGGGAGGAGGAGACGTGTGATAACGTGCGATATGCGTGCCCCACCCTGCGGCGCGCGTTAGCAAGTGCTCCATCCAGCGGAAACACGGGCTGGGCGAAGGCCGAAACGGAGACCTGTCGTACGCACCGTTGTCTACAGTGTCGAGCCAGCGGGGGGCAGCCGAGCTCCACGACGACGCGAATGCAAGAATGTGGGTGTGTATGTATCTATCTAGTGTCGATATCCGCAGGGCTGTCGGCATCGATCGTCCCCCGCCCACCCCCCCCACGCTCCCTCCATCGTCCGCTAGATAGCCTTCTCCACGTGTGGTTGTGGTTCCGTCTCTCTATATATGCAGATAGATATGTATCGTGTGTAAGTAGCCACTCCACTCGCAGTGGTAGATAGACCACATGTAGATCCATAGCCCGATGGGCAGACTCGGAGATCCGACGGGCGCACCTGGGGTGTCTGTCCCTTGCTCAATTCACATTGCAACGTCCGCCGATGGACGCGCGATAAGCAGCTCTGCGTGGGCTCCGCCCCCTCCCCCGGTGATGTTCCTGCTCCCGTCCCGTCCGGCAGATCGGAGCGGTTCGTTCGATGTCTTCGGGTTTCTCTTTGGCTTTGTTCTTTCTCCTGTCGTCCGGCTCCCGTGTACTCTAGTTGCATATCTATGATATTGTGATCAACTGCATTTTACGCCAGACGCAGAGTGCCAGCACGCCCAACCGGCTGCATAAGCCGTCCACTCCAGGCACACAGTGGGAAGCACCCCCGTGGGCTCCGCGACGCTGCCTCCCCCTTTGCGGAGCGTACTATACAGTACACGGCAGTGGTGGCCACCTCGCTGGCGCTCCGGATGGATGTTGAGCAGATGTCAGCCCCGACGAGAACGAAAGCCGCGCCAAGAGCCACCGTCCCTTAGGCGCGTCCGGCTCCCGCTGCAGCCTCCACATTCCTGGCTGGATGGGATGGATGGATAGATAGCCGGATGGTCTCGGCACGCGCGGCACCTTTGACCGGAGCGCAGGCAGATGAGGGGCGGGCGGACTGATGCGGGGAAACGCTAATGTGCGCTGGGGGGAAGGATCGCACACGCAGGCAGCCCACGAGACCCTTGTGTGGAGTAGATATAGGAGACACATACATACGACGGCATCGCGGCCTCGCGGTCAGGCCCTTTTGCGGGGCGAAGACGTTACATAGAGTACATTCATAGAGTGACTTGGCTGGACGTTTTCACGACCTCCCCGTCCCCGTCCCCGTCCCCAGGTAACTAGCCACTTGACGTATGTACATACAACGTAAATACGTCCTCGTCCCGCCCACACGCATAAGTACCATGTACGGCCACGCCTTTTGAAACGCGCATCGCACGGCCTCCATCTTGCAGACCTGTGGGTGACCTGTCATAAATCGCATCCCAACCGCGGGACGGATGGGGCGGAGAGAGTGGGTGATACATATCATACATGCAGACATAACCAGATACTCCGCAGGCAGTCTAGATAGTGGATCGGAATGCGGCATAGCCCCCGTTGGAAGTATATTGTATATTTCCTGCCCTCCCTCCCCAGCACAGAAGCGTGGCCAGCGTGTGCATAGCAGCCCCCGCCTGACAGCACCGTCCGAGCAGTCCCCCTCCGTCCCGAGTTGGCGACTCTGGGGGTGTCGGCGTCGACGGAGAACAAAAGCGTGCAGATCGCCGCCGCCCCGGATGAGCATTGGGGGGGGGGGATCCGGGGTTGGCTCTCTCGAGATCCGCAGCGCTCGCCGTCCTCGGGGCTGACGGTTTCCGTTTCGAGTTCGGTGTTCTGTCGAGTTGTCGACCGGGTGCGGCCGGAAGGCAGGCAGGCAGGCGTGCGGCCTCGCATCACGGAGAAAGTGCGAACGGCCCACCCGCCATATGTAGTTTATGTAGAGATGTCGGGGAGTCCTGACATGACATGGAAGTAGGGGTGAGTGCGGAAAGCTTGGCCCGGGCACCGCTTGGTAGCGAGGGCAGATAAGAGCAGGACATCTCAATTTCTGCTCTGCACGCTCAGCCTGCGGCGGGCCCCATCTCCTTTTCTGGCGGAGTGGATTGGCAACCGTCAAGTCAAGTCAGGCCGGGCGAAATATATAAAAACGAAGAAAAAAAAAACAACAACAACAAGTTCCTCCGCATCCGAGAGAGATCACGCAAGGAAGCGGCGGGCTCACCCCAAAAGCCCGTCGACGGCCGTCCGTGATGTTTCGATCCGGGGGAGGGGGGGGGGAGGGGGGAATCGTGGCACGGCCGATCCGATATGTATCTACTTGGTAAGCACTTTCTCCCGTTTCTTTTTTTTCTTCTTTTCTTCTGCTTTTCTCTGCTCCTCGATGGGTGCAGCAGCGCGCACGCGGGTGTGGGCATTTATTGTAACTATCCATGACATGTCTGTAGCGTGTGCATGTAGATATGAGGTATGTATGCATGTATCGTATCTATGAGAGCGGACGATAAGAAACCTGGAGGCTGCGCATACGATTCGATGCTCCACCTTTACGTATGCAGGCCATCGCTCTCTTCTAGCATCTTCCACGCCCCAGCTGAGAACCGGGCCACGGATTCTGCGTCGTGATGTGAGCTCGCACTCGCGGCGCCCTTGTTGTGTAGAGTACGTAGTTGCCGAAGACCTCTGCGCGAGAGGCAGGTTTTCCCCGAAACGTAAGGACAGGTCCGACCACCCCCCCCCCCCCCGTAAAAAGAAGGAAGAAAAGGATTGGGGGAGAAAAAAAGAAGAAAAAAAAAGTAAAATGCTGCGAACCGGACACTACATACACAACTCGGTTCGTCTGAGGCTCGCGTCGTTTGTGGATAACTATCCCTCTAGGGGTGCCATGTCATGTCTCATCCGTCTCATCAACAGTCGCTGTATCCGCAGAAAATATTCCAGAGGGGGCAACTGGTCGTCTCGATTGTGCACGGTCGCTTAGATACTCTAGATATCAGAGTCATCCCCCGAAATTCATACATCTCGCCCTTGGCGAAGTGGGTCTCCCATTCAGATCATTTCCATATTCGACTTAGCGATCATCGTTGCACATTGATACTCTACTTGGGCGTAAGGGTATTTGCGGCCCACCCGCCTTCATATATTTCGTAATGGAGGTGCGCCCAACTTTACTCGTTATGCTCCGTTCTGCATAGTACAAGTACAGATAGTCTAGCTCGACACACCCAGGAAGGATAAATAATAATAATAATAATATATAGTTATATATAATAAAAAAAAACCAACGAAAGGCGCGATCGTTTGCGCACATCATATAGCTACGATCCCGTCCGCTCGATTTATGAGCAATACAGAAATATTTCTGGCACTACGCTAGAGGACAGTTTAGGCCTCTCTTGGAATCGCCAGATTGTGTGGTGTGCGCGCTCCCAGGCACAAGCAAAGCTAGAGAGGAAGAATCCACCGCGTGCTGGGGGGGGGCGGCTGAGGTATAAATCTAATTTTGCGCTGGCAAAAGCGCAGGTTGTGCGAAGAAATACATATGCAGATACTGTACCGTACGTTCGGTATCATTGTGAGTCCAAAAATGGGCCGAAGCCTCTCGCCCCCCCGAGCGGCATGTGTCTCGTGTGAGATGAGGCCGCACGAGCTCGGAATCTGCTTCTCGACGCTCGGAAAAGGCCGTCGATGCCAATTTCATGATTCTCTAACCGTACTGGCCCAATCGGTCGCGCACTATGAGAAGATCCGCATACGCACATGTTCTTTTTATTCATGCCGCCAACATCAATCGCTCCGCCTAGGCTACCGTTGATCCATTGAATCCACTCCGCCGGCACGCTATCTCGATGCCAGTCATACCCGGTGGCCTCGGGAAGTCTCGATAGATCCAGTCAGACAAGAATGCGGAACGGACGTGAGTCGATATGACATGTATGCTGTGTGAAGCCCAGCAAGGCCCTGCGGTGGCGCAAGTCATCCGAACGATACCGTCACCGTTCGCCGTCGGAGCCGGGGGGGGGGGGCATCACCGGTGATGGCATTCCTCCCTCGGAGCGCGAACAGCGGTTCCAGCAATTCGAGGGTCCGATGACTCCACCGTCTCCCGGGCTGGACAGGCGTGGATATCAGTTGATCGGGTTGCAGCCTTCGCCCGGGACAATCATCGTCGCATTCTGCAGGAATCCTTCCAGCGAATTCCCCTGAGGTCCATAAGCGCCGGTTGCCGCGACGCATGGAATGTGGCCGTGAATCTCAGTTCATGACTCGGAGACCAAACCCCGGCTGAACGCAGTGGGGAGGGAGGACCAGGCTGAGGCTCTTTGGCAGTGGACTCACACATCCCTGAACCCGTCACCGCTCCGCTGACCATCATCGCGCGAAGCCTATCCAAGTCACACGTTCCTCGGGGGCCCGTACTCTGCGTCCGCGGGGGGAGGGCAGAGGTAAGGTACGGAGTTCCAGTGCTTCGTGACGAGGCATGCGCGCGCACAAGCAACCCGCGGTGTGCCGGGGCGCCGATTGAGAAGGGCCAGTCGGCAAAAAGAAAGAGAGAGAAGAAAAAGAAATGAGAAGGATGCATGTATCTACGAGAGACGCGCAGCCACACGGTGAGAATTTCCGCACCAGGCCGACGTTCGACTTGGGGCCAGGCACACGAGGTCCGAGGATACGGGGTCGTCTGCCAGGCCCGGAGGCGAAGAGAAGAGGCGAAAAGAAGAGCACGAAGCGAGTGGCGACGTGTGCTTGAAGAGATTGCCTCAAGGATCGGCGGTGAAATTTTTTTCCCCTGATGGCCACGGGGCGAACCACTAGCTGCCGGTCTGCGGCTGGGCTTCGTCGACCGCTGACAGATCAGTCCGGGGGCGAGAGCGAGAGCGAATTGGCTGCCGCGGGAGCGCTGATCGGACCCGACGCGCACCGCCGACGAATGGGAGCTGTGTCGAGAGCAGCCGCAGTTGCAGTTGCGGTTGCGTAGGAGGCAGGGTCAAAGAAAATGTGGGGATCGCCTACCTTCCTCTTGCTGTGCACCACCGCCACCGCGACCAGCACCACCACCCTCACGTATGGTCTCGCCTCCGGTTTCTGGAGCAGCGCAGTGTGCTGCTATCCTACGGCTCGGTAGCAGGCCGCCACCACCCACCGCAGCCAGCACCACCATCACGATCACGATCACGATCACGATCATCGTGAACTCCTCCTCGGCCGGTGCTTCTGCAGCAGCAGTCCGACGGCAACACGGTCCAGGCTGCAGGCGTTCCCCACCACCAGCCCCGCACCGCGCGCTGCGCCGTCCCACGTACCGCAGGGTAGAGTAGAGCCGGCGGAGAAGCGCAGGCAGAGGCCTCCTTCCGCGCTGCGTATGTCGCTGTGCCCTCCAAGATCACCACCACATCTGCGCGGCGGGGCAGTGGCTTTCGCGGGCACTCACGGCAGTCTTCAGCAGGGCCTTGATCTGCGTCGTCGTCGCCCAGTCCTGCTCTCGCACCATCCACCACCATCATCACCACCATCCGCAACCCAGCTGCACGCACCACGCACCACACCAGCGGGCGCTGCAGCAGCTGATTGGTCCTTTCGTCATTTCCCTTGCGCGCACCCCCTAGCGTTAGGGACGCTAAACCCCTCATGCCTAGCGACACAAGCACCGGGAAAAGCCAAGGGCGACCAACACTAGACCGCATCGATCCATCGACACCACCCACCCCTCCCAGGCGGAAGACGTGCTGCTGGGGATAGTTGACGCTGCGCGGCAGAGCAAGTGGAGGAGGAGGTGGTGATGGAGGTGGTGGAGGTGGAGGAGGTGGTGGAGGAGGTGGTGGAGGAGGTGGAGGAGGTGGTGGAGGTGGAGGTGATGGTGGTGGAGATGGTGATGGTGGTGGTGGTGGTGGCGATGGGCGGTGGAAGAGAAGGTCGAGGTCGGGGTGGTGTGGTCTGCTGTTGCTGGTTGGAGCACTGGCGCTGCTACACAGATGGAGGGAGCCACCCACCACACCCTGGCCATTGACTCCACCCCCGGTAAACACACCTGCCCCCGTCTGGATGGAGATGGGCTCGTCGCTAGCTGGCTGTCCCCAATTGGGCGCTAGCGTGCTGCCGTGCTCGCAACGCTGCTGCGAACGCCGCTAAACCACTTGCACCACCTGCATCATCGTGCTCACCCGCGCACACCAACTCGCTCTCCTAAGGTACTCGACCCACCTTCAGTTGCTTAAATATAACCACGGACTTGCCCCCTCCTTCCCAGCCCTCAACTTCATCGGCTTCACTAAGAAAATAATAAAATAAAATAGAAAACATCTTCTCTGACCTCAACCCCCTCCGCACGCCAGAATATAAACCTCCTCCTCCCCCTCCTCTTCGCTTGCATCCCCCACTCTCTCTGGACAGCTTCGCCATTCCGATTGCTCACATCCAACTCCGACCTCCACCACCACCACCAGTCACAGCAACAACGAACAAACACTCCGACCGCCACCCCGTGCCCGCTGCGTCCCGATCGCATCACAGGAACTCAACCCGCCCGTTCCGATTGCAGCTGCAAACATCTTCACGCTCCCCGAACCCCGAACCCCCCACCCACTCTCGAAATGGACTGGTCGCATGAATTCTGCTTGTCCTGCGATCGCCAGATCTCGCAGTCCGACCATGGCGCCTACTGCTCGCAGTCCTGCCGCCTGGCGGATCTCGAGCGGGCTTCGGCTAGCTCTGCTCCCTCCTCGTACGCATCGACGACCTCGCGCACCGGCAACGGCTCGGGCTTCTACCTTCCTCCGGCATTGAACTTCGCCTCGTCCTCGCACCAATCCGCCGCCGCCGCAGCCTACTCGCCGTCGTCGCGGAGCCCCACCTACCCGACGACAACCCGGCAGGGCAGCGAGCGGAGCTTGTACAGTTCGCCGTCGCGGTCGTCGCTGTCGTCGTTACATAGCCATGGTCGCAGCGAGCCGGCGGCGCTCTCGGACAAGGTCAAGAGCGAACTCCGAGAGTACGCCGGTTCGTTCGACCACATCCGGGACTGGAAGCGTCGCATGACCGTTGTATAAAATCAAACTGCCCCTCCACATCAATTGTACTTTAACGAACCCGCATCATCGACCCTCTCTTGTTCGGCGGCTGCATTTCGGAAACTCCTTCTGCTTCTCTAGCACATATTGCAACACGGTTATTTTTTCATCGATACAAAAAAAAAAAAGGATCGGTTCCATCGTCCTCTCTCCACACAGTCACGCGCGCACACACAGCATCCTGATCGGTCGAACAAAAAGTTGACGGGGGAGAGGGAGGGCGGTCTTCGTTTTCGTGTTCTTTTTCTTTTGTTTCTCGGTTCTATCTGCATGTCACTGGGGAGGGTTACGACTTTTTTTTTCTTAAAAAAAAGTGCTTCTTTTTTCTACTTCTTGTTTACTCTTACTCTTTTATTCTTTTTTACTTTTCTTTCTTGAATACCTCTCTGGTGGGTTTAGGGAAGATCTGTCGGGATCATGGGCGCATCGTTTTCTTTTTCCCCTCCCCTTCTTTTTCTTCTGTTTCTTTTTTCTCTCGTTTCTTTTTTTTTTCCCTTGGTCCTTGCTGTTGTATCATAGCATCTGTGTTTCTGGGTCGGTGTTACTGTTGGGTTTTTCAGGCTGGGGGTGCGTCGTCTCGAATATCAATCTGCCCATATTTTGCTGGCAATTGTTATACCAAAAAAAAAGCGTCTTCTCGGTCTCCGTCTTGATTTCAGTGCCCTCGACCATAGTCTACTATCCTATTTCGCTGCCTCTCTGTCCATGGCTAGGTCGCCTCCATACTAGCTACTACACTCTCTGTTCGTTCCGATCCGACGACGCTATTACTATGACTCCGCGGAAAGAAAAGAAAAAAAATATGGGAAACGGCCGGAATGCCAATTGGACCACGGCAATCGAGATGGGCCCGTGTGCACCAATGCGACAGCTGCGTACATGCCACTCACTCTATTTCCCTCGTATGTGCGGTGCCGGACCGTACTCCACCCAGACGGATGGATAGATAGTAGCAGAGTGGTACACCAGCTCTGCCATTCCGAATGGTTGGATGGAGGCTCGTACAGAGAGAGAGAAAAATTCTCGCAAGTTGCAGCCGAACAAATTTTTTTTTTTTCTCTCTCTTTTTCTTTCTTTTCGTTCGAGACATGACATATCATGCACGCAAGGCGTAGAGACACACCACACCACACCCACACATCGGAAAGTCGCTTGGGGGGGGGTGGGACCGACCAGGAGGAGAAAGAGAGGGAAAAAAAAAAACTTTCGCCATGTGTGTGCACACACACACACACACACACACACACATATCACAGTAAGTTTCAGTACAGCACAGTGAGACGAACGAGATTGGAGCAGAATATTGCGGGACTGTACTTGTGGAGAGAAGAGTTGCCAGTCATCCGACCCATCCATCCAGCAAATCGGCGCCGAGCTGCGTACACTAGAGAGACAACGGTACGGCGGGTATCGATGTACAACCACATACGTAGGGTTTGTTCCTCCTCCTCCCCCCCTCGTCTTCTCCTGCGTCAGTTTCTTCCCTATGTAGATATGTACACGACCAGTCATGACGAACGGGCAAGGATTGACGGCGGCGGTGGGGGCGGGCAACCTTGCGTACATACGGCTATGTATGTATGTAGTTAACCACCGGAGTATGTAATCACTCTGGAAGGAAAAAAAAGAAAAAAGAAGAAAAAAAGAAGAAAAAAAAAGACAAGAAAATCTCAGTCCCGCTGACGCCAGAACAGTAACAAAAAAAAAAAAAAAAAAAAAAAAGTTCGCACGAACTCGCAGTTAACCACTTTGCGGTAAGGCCCACCGGTTCGTCTCCGACAAGCGGCGAAAGGGGAGGGGGGAGAGAGAGAGGCCAAAAACCCAACCCAAACCCAGGTCAGCGAATGGGCGTCGTTACACACGTCATTGGGCAGACACATGCTTGGCGTCGTCTCGCGATCGATCGGGCGCCTCACTCTGTTGCTCTCCGTTTTCCGAAACGAAACGCGCACAGCACGGGGGGGGGGGGATCGAGACGGTTGCTACTCTGACTTAGCCTCCCTCAATAAAAAATATTAAGTTAAGTATTGTAAGCGACTGGCTCTGCGGACACCGTGGTGGTGATGATTGGATCTTGGGATGTACCAAAGACGTACGTACGGAAGGACTGCAGGATTGCTTTCCCGCGCACACACGTGATCCTCTCTCTTTCTCTCTCTCTCACTCCACGTGTTGGAATATCTTCTGTTTTCACGAAAACAAAACCACAACACGTGGGGCGGGTGGGGCAACACAAGTAAGTATCCACCTTCCACATATGCGAGTATCTATCTATCTATGCAACCCCCCCCAACGTACTATCTACATACATATGTGACGGATCAATGCCGACCACACACGTTGCCTTTCTTCTCCGGACTGGGCACGAGCGATCGCAACGGTCTTCGATCACCGACGCCTTCGCACCTCCCTCGCCGACGGAATTCGCGCAGCCGGAAGTTGGGGGCTGGCGGCGGGCGGAACGGAAAGGCAGGTTGCGAGCCACGGGAGATTTTCGCAGATTTTGCGGAGTGCAGCATGCGGAGCCGCAGAGAGGCAAAGAGAGAGAGAGAAAACTCCCGGTGCCCGAACTCCACCGCCGCCCCGTCATACGGACACTCCTCGCATGTTTGTACGTCCATACAGCGAATTATTCGGTCCGGGACCGACCGACGGGCGAACAAGAGGAACGCGTGTATGTATCAAAGTTTTTCTTCTCCTTTGCCCCGCAGCGCCCACTCTGGCGAGCGAGCGAGAAGGGCGCTCCTGCACAGGCGATCCTGGATCATCATCCTGCCCACCCACCCCAACCGGCGTCGGGGCATTCGCTCTCTATTCCCCCCCTTCCTCCCCCTTCGAACGACTCGACTCGATGTGTCCGCAATGGCCTATCGAATTGGATGGCTGGCCGTGAATATCAAGGGGGCGGCTGCGAGCAGCAAAGCAGTAAAGGGGGGGGGGTCACATTTGACAGCTGGAGGAGGAGGAAAAAAAAGAGAGAGAAAAAAAAAAGAGAAAAAAAAAGACCGCAACCGCTACCCATTCACCGTCGCAACACGATCGTCGTTCCGCACTTTGCACTCCACGTAGTGCGTGCGAACGGGAACCCGGTCCGGATGTGGGAGAAAGAAAGCACTCGAAGTGTCCGAGGAGAAAAGAAAAAAGGAAAGGAAAAAACGCAAACCCACGAAAACAACATCACACCCGCGGTTCCGGCGGTCAGCCGATGTCGTATGTTTACGTCTGTAAGTAGATGCGTGTCCTGCGCGAGAATACCGCGCTCCGGGTCGGCGGGTGCGAATCATCTGCTCATCTGCGCGGCGACGAACGGAGGCGGGGGTGTCAATCGAACGACGGCTCTCGTCGCCGTGGCCGCTCCATCCATCTGCCGGGCGGCCTGCCTTTCCCTTTCTCTTTCCCCTGGCAGCGGCGGTTCGAGGGGAATACATATCTACACATTCGACTCCGGGTGCAACGATGGCTGGGGAATCGGACGATGTGCGACCCGGGTATCTACATGCATGTCACAATCCAGGAGCCGGAAGCCGGAACTTCGACGGTGTGGACGGATCACGGAATATCTATCTATCTATGATCGCGCGCCAACGCCACAACCACCGCTGTCACCGCTGCCGCCGCGGTCTCCACTTCGCGCACGGCACATGGGCGAGGCGTTCTCGTCGAGGGCTAGCTGCGGCTGCACACACAGCCACCCACTACTGCACGGGCTTGTCTCTGTTGGTCGGTCCGGCAGCGGCGGCGGCGGCGGGGAATCGACGGCACGCCTGCCCCGGAAGAGGTCAAGTCTTCGGCCGCCGAACGTACCTGCATGCATGCCTGCGATGCGCGGGGCGGAGCGGAGCGCGAAGCAACGGGGCTTTGGCGGGGGGCGGGGGCGGGGCTCGGACTCCCATTCAGGGGGGTGCCGCTCGGCCTGCTGGCCGTGGCGGGCTCACCAGCAGCCGTGCTAACTCCATCAGCACGCCTCTTCCCGTGCGGAAACGAACGGGGCAGCAGTCGCCGCGAGCCCGGGCCTTGCGCGGGCAGAAAGGGAGCACTCCCCCGTCTCGTGACGCGCAAAGTGCAGTGCAGTTGCTGTGCCGACCGGGCAGTCTTGGGGGCGGGCCGGGTTCGCACATTCATACATAGCGGCCCCCTGACACGTGTCTGGCACTTGGGGCTCCTGTCTGCGGTCCGTCCAATCTCGCATCAGTCGCTCCGAATGCGAGGCCGTCCCCGCCGGCCAGCCTCGGATGGCGGATATCTACCAGCCATCAGGCCGCGAGAAAGGCTCGCCAAGCTGGCAGAGCTGTGCGGGCGGGATGGGGATTCCGAGGGATGCGAAGGAGTGTGCGCTGTAGCTACTGGTCGGTGGAAGGGAAGCAGAACAGGACTGAACGGAACTGAACGGAACAGCGCAGTTGCCGCCGCCGGGTGATGTTTGGGGTGGAGCCCTCTAGCGTCAGGGACAACGCAGCAGAAAACAACGGGCCCGTCCGCCCGCTGTCTTCCCGCGTGCGAGACTCTTCTTGCCGCCGGAGCACGGCCAGATTCCAGATCGCTCGCCTTCCGCTTTCGGGCACGGCGAGTGTTTCCAGCACAGCGCGCAGTCCGCGACAGACAGCGGAGGGCGGCGCCGATTGAAGTTGCAATCGGATTGTGTCGATTGCTCTCGATAGTGCGGTGCAGCCCCCCCGTTCCGGCACACGAGGCGTGGCTGGCTGCGTGGTGCCAGCCAGCCAGCCAACCAGCCAGCCAGCAGCCGGCCGGCCGGCCAAGCTTTGCGATGGCGACTGCCCGCTGCTGCGCGTCTGACATGTCTGGATCTGTGATCTCTGGCTCGCACGCGCAGATTGCCGACTGGCCTGCCGTCCGCGCTCCGTCGCCGCCCCGCCGCGGGGGAGTTGGGATCGTGATCGGGGGTTTCGTGTTTGCTGGGGGGCTGTCCGTTTGTTTGTCGTCGTGCTGCTTGTCTGTACGGCATATAGCGAGTGTGTGCGATTTTCCGCTCGATCGGCGGTGGCTGGAGAGGATCTGCAGCCAGCCGGAGACACGACCGCCATCCAGCGGCGGCGATGGCCGCCCCGGCCCAGAACCGACGAGCTTTTGTCTCCCAAACACGTCGTGCGCTAACCAGCTGGGTGTCCATCGTCGGCGGGGATGCTCGCAAGCACATGAACGAGCAAGTACTCTATCTACATATCTAGACAGATACATACGCAACCGTCGCCAGGCATCCGACTGCATACATATTCCTCACGCGAGCCCAGACGGGCCAGACGGGCCAGCGGTTCCACGATCTCTCGTCCGTCCCGATCGAATCGACCGTCCGCGCTAAGTACCCCGCCCCCCGCTGGAGAGATAGCTAGCGTCGATGCGACGACCAGGCGAGCGTGTGTCTCGAGCGAGAAGTTTCCCCCCACCGCAGCGGGCGGACAGTGCTACATAACGGGTGGAGTTAGGGGCTCGTGGCTAACTGCTCCGCTCCGCTTGATGGGCCGCGAGTCGAGGGAGTGCTGACATATGGGATCCCAATTGTGTTCCAAGGCGGGCTGAACGATGCCGACTACATATCCGCACATCCTTCACTGGCGCCTTCTTGGCTCCCCCCTCTTCAAAGAAAAAAAAAAAAAAAAGCGGGGCTGCACTTTGGCTGGGGCCTGGGATAGGGCTGTTTTTGGTTGTTTTTTTTTTCAGGTGCTCTCCTCTGGGCCTCTTTTTTTTTTTTTTTTTTTTTCTTTTCTTTTGCTCTTCCTTCTGCTCGAATCCACTCGTCGCCCAACTACAATACCTACCTATAGATAGCAGCCTCACGGACGGCTAGTTGTCACCGTTATGTGAGCACTCTACTTACGTATGTAGAGAGGTATGGGGGGGAGGCGGGGTGCATCGTGAGGGGGAATCTTCAGCAGCCACCCATGACGCGCTGTCCGTGCCGTACATAATTCTTCGCGCGGATTATGCATAGTACATACAGCTGCGGGGAAAGGGAACGACAAACCCCCCCCCCCTCCTCACGAGTCAGCAGACCCCCAGGGGCAACAGGGCGCGCGCGCGGACAAGGTCTGCTGTGGCCAATCCCGCGACGCGACGCAACGAAAGGACGGCAGATCCCCGAAGTGCGGGGGGGGTATCTACATATATGTTGTATACAAAGGGGAGATCACGATCCCCTTCCTCCGTTCGGTTCGACGAATGGAGACGCCGCGTAACTCGCGCTGTGGCGAGGAACACCGTGAACCGAGCAGGAATTGCCGAATCGCTGCGCTGCCAGTGTCTTAGAGCGACAGATATCTAGAAATTTCTTTTATAGACTATATCTCGCGGTCTGGACGCTGGTCCGACGGGCCCTCGCCAACCGCGAGTGCAGAGACAGACAGGACTTGGCTCCCAACGGCGCAGTCATCGTCATCGGATTGCGTCCGTATGAAGCCAGAGTTCCTGGGCGGCATGACTATAGATATACTTGCTTTGCCTGCCTACATATATATGTACCCGGGGCGGCCGAATGGGAGTGCTCGTTCGGAGAGAAAGCAGTCGGTCGGGGGGAGACGATCACCGGCTAGCGACGGCGCATTGCGGTAGTTACCGTGCTGCTTGCGTGTACATACGCACGCTCGGGTCAACACGAAGCAAGGCCGCAGAATACATACCGGTCGGCTCTCCGCGTTATAGTACAGTCTCCCACTTCCCGCCCAGCACATTATTACGTAACAGCCGCTCTTAAAGCAAGTTCCATGTCTGATCTGCGAAACCCGCCATAGCCCCGCAGCCACCCGCCGCCCGTCAGCGGGGCAGCTACCTATCTTTGTATGCATAACTATAGATAAACACCCGGCCGGAGCGGGATTTACGTGAGCGCACCGTTATTATTTCATTAGATATATATATATATATACCACAGCCAGAGCAATCTAACTATTCCTTCATCGCAAACAGCGCGCAGATCACCCTTATTGGATGGCAGCTCTTGCTGCACCCCGAAAGGCTTGTTCGTCGGACGCTGTTCCGATCTGCACGGCCGCGGCGAACATCCGTCGTGGCGGCGGCACGCGGTCTGTCTGCTTCCGCCGTCCTCGTCGCTCCGCTTCGTGGCGTGTGGGGTGATGCTGACGATGTTCCCTACCGGCCGGAGCAGAAGAGATAGATAGATACCTAGCTTGGCTCGCACAGGAAACCGCTTCTGTTGCTCCACCGTGAGTCCATCGCCGTCGCCGCCCCGCATCGTTATGGCACCGTCGCCGCCGGAAGATTTCGCCTCCAGGATTCTTCTTTATCTGTTTTGCGTTAGCCGGACGGACACACACTCGCGCTTCCGCTCCTTCCTGCTTCCGTTAGCCATCCGTCGCGGTGGTGGCGTGTGTGGAAGCAGAGCTAACGATGAGCTGAGTCGAGCCCTGACATGACAAGCGGATTCCTGGTGCGAGATGATCTCGTCCATCGTGCTGTGACGACAATCAACGTCTGGACGTCCTGCCGCACTCGGCAGGGGATTGCACGATGCTTTTTTTTTTTCTCCGTGTACGTACGAACATGTTCGGGCGCCCGTCTTCCGCGATCACGCGCCACGCCCAGCCAGCAGCTAGCTACATACACACCCACGCGAATGACGTCCTGAGCCAGCCGCTCCCCTCGCCGGCCGGACGGAAAAGAAAAGAAAAAAGAGCGCCGCGATGACGTCCTGAGCCAGCCGCTCCCCTCGCCGGCCGGACGGAAAAGAAAAGAAAAAAAAGAGCGCCGCGATGACGACGTCGGTGGGGGGAGAACCCTTGCAGCTCGATCTCGACCGCTGGAGGATCGCCAGATGCGCACGGAAAGAAGGGTCTTCCAGACGTGCGATGGACCGCCGTGCCCGGGCGCCCGCTTATGTATTCCTCCGCTGTGTCTGTATGTCCGTTGCGCCGTGCATGCAGCAGCTCATCTCCAGCCATCCGCCCACCCCGCACGCGGGAGCAGTCCGCTTCGACGTGGGTGGACGCCATGCAGCAGCAAGCAGGTTGACGTTGGTGGCTGCTTGCCATCTGGATCCTCGAGAAGCTGAAGGTTGGAATGACAGAAGAATAGAACGGCTTGTCGTTGAGTTGTGTGGGGGGGAATGCTGGCTGACGCCGAGAGCATCTACTCCCCCCGGGAGGGGGCCTGCCGCCCATCATCCGTTCATCTATGCACACTGTGCTGTGTCGAGACAGACACCTCGTCCAGCGCGTGGCCTCCGCCCGCGTCCACGACAGCGCAATCGCGATTGTGGCTCCGTCTCTGTGCCTCTCTGCGCGGCCGTCAGAGGAAATCAGCTCTCGCTCTCGCTATCTGCCAGTGCCCCAGACGGCCGGCTGGTGCGACGCCATCGCATCGACATCGCCACCGGAGACCGTGCTGCGCGCCGCCGCTTCGGGCGATGGATATCCCCCCCCCCGCTGCTGCGTGCGTATCTACTCCACGCCTGGAGATTGCGCCCTGTGCTGCGCTCGCCGCACAGCTTATCGACGTCCGCACGACAGAGAAAGAAAAAGGAAAAAAACAACAGAAAAAGAGCCGTTCTGGATCCACCGCAAAGCAGAGCAGAGCAGAGATAGCGACGTGCAGTTGCATGTCTGCATGCACGCGGTCGCCGCGCAGATGTCCCCAGACGCGTCCGTCTGTCTGTCCGTCCGCCCGCCCGTCCGTCCGTCCGTCCGTCCTGCTCTCCGGGGGCGATAACGCGAATAGCCAGCCACTCCCACGGAAGAACACCCACCCGCCAGCAGTCTTCCGACCTCCTGTTTCGCCCGCCATCACGCCCGCCATCTAGCACGGGCCGCGTCTTGCGATCGGGAAAACAGCTGGCGATCGGAGCGGGCCACTCGATCATCGCCTGTCACTCTCCCCCGTCCGCACGCTCCGCTATCTGTCTATCTATCTATCTATCTATCTATCTATCGGTCGTGTCGTCCGCAACGCTATCTATCTATCAGTCGTGTCGTCCGCACGCTACGCTATCTATCTACATATCTATCTGTCCGTCGTGTCGTCCGCACGTCGCTCGCCGCCAGACCTGCTCTGCGCTATCTGCCGTCCGCCGTCCGCCCTCCGCTGCCAGCGCTCGAATATGTGTGTGCGTGCTCTCTCTATCTGGCCAGCGTGCTGGGACCCACTCGTGGACGCCGGCCACTTCCGCCGGCGTCCGCGAGTGGGTCTGGGTCTGGGCTTTGCCAGCAGCGCGGGCCTGGACTGTAAAATAGGAGAAATAATAAGAATAAGAATAAGAATAATGAAAATAATAATAATAAAAGACCTTTGCCGGGTTTGGTGTGGCGCATATGGCGGATCGATCAGCGATAACGCACGTCCCCAGCCCAACGTGCGCATCTCGGATATTGCCGCGCCCGCGGACGTCCACGGACGGACCCACGCGTGCGGGGGTATGTACGCGAGAGTGGCGGCGTGGCGACGTCGCGGAGGGAGACGGATGGGGGACGCCGCGGCGAGTTGCGTCGATCCCGCCGGTTTTGTCCCCCCCCGCTGCGTGCGCTCACAGAGGATCACTCGATGCGTCGTTCGCGACGACGACGACGAAGCCGACGAGGCTCGTCGGATCGAAATACGCGGAAGGGAGTCGTTGCGGAATCGCCGCTTCGGAGGACGGGCTCGCGGATAGCCCGGTCTGGCCTCCAGCTCGTGTCGTCGGGGCATGTCCGCTCCGATCGAGCTTTCGGAGATCACTCGCTCGCCCGGTCGCATTGGGTCCCACGGGTCTCGTTCGGTCTTCCGGGCAGCAGTGGCTCGCTCTCCTATCGACGGCTGAGGCGGAGGCGGAGGCAGTTGTGTTGATGGTCAGGTCACGGCGGGACGGTATCGAACAGCAGCCGGCGGATGGAAGTGATTACCCGTGGGGACAATGATAGATACTTGCACAGCTACAGATGAAGCAAAGCAGGGCTAAAGGGAAAACAAAAAAAAACAAAAAAAACAAAAACACGGGCAATGGAAAGAGGTATCAGCACTCGTCCCGCACACCAAATCTCGCCAATGAAACCGACGTGCCAAAGAAGATAATCGAACGGAAAACACAAAACACACGAAAACGGTGTAAAAGTACAGTAAGTTTACTCGACAGGAAATCTGGGGAAAGGGAATCGCAGAACGAACCCACAACTCTCGGCGAAACGATGGAAGAAACAGGACATCCCGCGAGCAGCGGATGGAGGAACGCAGTAGTAATGTACATTGCAATCAAGAGAGCGGATACACACACGCACAGAGCTAACTGGGGGGGTAAATACTGGGGGGTAAATGTCATCAACGTGCTTACGCCGTGGCCGTTGGCGCGGCGGCGGCAGCTGCCTTCGCTCTGTCCTCCTTCTGCTTCTGGCTCTCGGCCCACATCTTGACCGTCTGCCTTCCCCTCTCCGCCGCCTCCTTCCGCGCCTTGAGGACAGCCTGCGCCTGGGCGGCCCGATCGAGAGGGGCCTCCTCCTTCGGAGGCGGTCTGATGGTCGCAGCCGCGACAGGCTTCTTCGCCGGAGGAACGGTGTACTTTGGCGGGCCGGCGGCGGCAGGCTTAGCCTCCGTCTTCGCATCCCCCGCAACCTCCGGCGTGTTGCGCTGCGAGCTCGAGGTGTTGGCCAGGGATTCACGAGCAGCTCCGCCAATCTTCGCCGGAACGACAGGCTTGTAGGTGGTCTTCGGGACCGGACGGGCTTTGAATTCGCGACGTTTCTTCTCCTCCTCTTCCATGCGCTTCTGGCGTTCCTCCTTCTGGGCCTTGATCTTGCGCTGGAAGGCCTCGCCCGGGAGCTCGAAGGTGGATTTCGTGGGCGGCTTGGTCGACTTGGCGGGAGGTGGAGGCGCCGGAAACGAGAGGCCGATCGCGCGCGGTTTGCTGTGGGGAATCACGGCGGCAGATCCCTGCGAGTTCTGCGAGGCCGAGGAGGCCGCACGGGGATTGATGTTGGGAACAGCATCCGACGTTTTGAGGGAAGACACTGATGCCACTCGCTTTGCCGGCTTAGGGGCGTCCCGGATAGAAAGCGTTGGATTGTGCTACGTATACGATGTTAGGCTCGCGTGTACCAATTTCACGCCTAACCATTGAGCTCACCTTCTTCGCCACGGTTGACGTCTTGGAAGGAGCCTTCACAGCCTTCTCGGATTTCGGCTTCTCGTCCTTCGCTTTCGTAGTAGTCGCAGACTTTGCCGCCTTCGGAGCGGCGGCGGCCGAGGCCTTCGAAACCGGTTTCACCGGAACAACCGACTTCTTTGGCGAGACGCGAAGCTCGAAACTGTCGTTTCCAACATCCGCGTAGTCATCGCCCTGCAGGTGAATCGAAGGATCAAACCTTGGCGTCTTCGCTGCTGCCACCGCCACAGCCTGCGGTCGCTGGGGAGTCTGCGGCCTCGCGTCTTCCGCCATTTGTTCCAACTCGGCATCCACAGCCGTCTCGTCGACCTTCCCGTGCATCGCATCCGACATCAGCTGGAGCTCGGCGCCAATGTCGTCGTTGATGCGGTCGCGTGTGCCGTCTTCGTCGGAGGTGGCGCTGGTAGCCGCCTCTTCGGATTCGCTTTCGGATTCGACTTGGGACTCGGATTCCGGCTCAGTAACGGTAAATGAAACAGTCGGCTCTTCGATTTTCTCCTCCGTCTCGTGGGCAGCATCTTCAGCACCATCCGCCTGCTCGTCTTCGGCTGGTTCGGACTCAACATTCACGTCGAGTTCGCGCAGAACGTCAACCGCAGTTTCAGTGACAGCAACAGGGGCCTCAGAAGCGACAGCAGGGATATCCGTCGCATCCTCCGAATCTTCGTGCATCACTTCTACCCCCTCCTCTTCAGTTGTTTTCTGGACACCCTGATCCGCCTTCTCCTCCACGTTAACCGCCTCCTCCGCTACGGCCGCAACTTCCTCTCCCTTCTTCGCATTCTTCCCCTTCTTACCGCGCCTCTTGCCCTTTTTTGCTGGCATCTTGGGGCTGTCCTTAGCCTTCTCTGCTTTCGTCGCGCATTTGGTCCCCTCTTCCGCTTGCTGTTCCTCGTGCAGTTCATCGTCCTGCTGCTGCTCAGGGGTATCGGCCGCCTCTGCCGGCTCCTTGACGGCAGGGGCGGCGGCTTTCTTGCTGGAGCGAGTTATGCGGACCATCGTGTTTGGATTTTGGTGGTGACGGTGGTGGTGATAAGGAGAGTGTATGCAAATGGTTTTTAGGGATAAAGATAGGGGGAAGACGTGTGGTAGTGGTGGGGGTGGGGGGGGGGGGGTGCGAAGTAAACAAAGCGTCCAGAAAAATTGGTCTTGGGGTTGCACCAGCAACAGGTTTGGTGGACACATGAGACATCACTCGGATGCTTGCTTGCTGAAGGGCGTCGTTTGATTACCCGAGCCGCGGGCTACGGCGGCCTATAGCGAACGGGGGATCAAAACCCCTATATATACAATTGCATTTTGGAATGTCTCAACTTGCAAGCGGCCATCGGCGATACATCAAAAACCGAAATGTCTAGTCTTCATACCCCAACAAACAAAAGAGAGATTTTTTTTTGATTTTTTTTGGTTCATTCGTGCTCGCATACAGCCTTACTAGACTATGGCGGCGCACTTATTGTCCAGTTTTCCCGTCCGCGAGAGAGAGAGAGAGAGAGAGAGAGAACAACAGTAAATAAAAGAGCCAGCGCCACATCATTCCCGGTTGAGCCATGATTGCTGCCCCGGGTAGACAATATCCTCCGCGAGCGCAGCCTCATCCGCGATGAGATCGAGTTCCTCAGCTCCTTCGGGAAAAGCAGCAGCGGGTCGTTTTGTAGAACTCGGCGTTGTCAGCCCCGTCGAACCAACCTCAGAATTTTGCCAAGCACTCCATTTTTCCTTGGCATCGAAACAGCTCCCTTCAACAGCCAATTAGACAGAGATGTTTCGAATGCTGTGGACACGTAGCCTACTCGAGCTTTCTCATAACTATTCACCTCCATTACCGTCCACCTAATTACCTCGTAATGTCTGGTGGTAGATCTAAGTTCGACCTGCTTCCATGGCAAGATATCCTCTATTCCTGGTATATTCTCGAGGACCGTACCGTGGAGAGTTGTCGTCAGGCCTTCAGAGACAGCTGTCCGGCCCTGGTTTGCCCATCGATACCAACCTTCAGAAGAATCTTTGCCGAGTGGGACCTTGGAAAATGGGACGATGAGTTGCCGAGGAACCCGGAGACGTGAACGAGAACGCCATGCCGTACACAACGAGGAGATGCGGGAAGAGATACGGAACCATTTGGCGTCAGGTCATGGTGAATCGCATTGGCGTAAAAGAAAAGAATATTGCGGGGCTTTCTCGGGGCAGATTTGGCGAGAAAACCATCCCACGAGGAGTGTACTGGGTTCCTGGCCCCAACTATATATGGTCGGCGGATGGCCATATGAAGCTGGAGTTATTTGGTATTGTGATCTATGCTGGTTTTGATGCTTATTCCCGTTACATCACCTGGATATACTCTACGTTGGGATCTCCGCTCGCACTGCGGTTTCGGTTCTCCGGGGCTATCTGGATACAGTTGAATCATGTGGCTTTCTCCCCCTGATGATACGTTTAGATAGAGGCTCTGAAACCCCTATGATGGCCGAATATCATCTATTTTTGTGGAAGATTCTTTACCCTGAAGTCACGCTTCGCGACATATACCGCTATAGCACTTCTGTCAAGAATCAGCGCAATGAATCTTGGTGGAACATGATGACGAAAGGAGAGGAAATTATATTTCCGCCGTCCCCAGGGCCGTGGACTCTTCACCAAAGACGACCCTGCTGATGATATCGTTCTTCTATTTGTCTACTTCCCTGTCATCAAGGACAAAGTTCTCGACGAGATTGGTATACTTCTCTACACTGATTATAAATTACCTTCTGATCTAACTCTTGGTAGGCTATATGTACTAGCTGGACAGCTAAACGTACTGTACAATCTCTTAGCAGAAGGAGTCCATGATTATCAGCAGCTCATTGATCTTGCAGTGGTGTCGGAGGCGAAAAATCGGAGTGGAAAAGGTGCATGGGGTAAGCTGATCAGCATTCAAGCTATATAACTAGTAGAGCCACTCTAACTATTCTCTGATTAGATCCTGATGAGTATCTACCTACCGGTACCATGCTTTGATGTGGTGCAACGTTGGCTCACGCTGGAATTGCTACACCGCTACAATACGGTCAGAACCGGATGGGGGCTCGAGGGGACGATAATGAGTGGTTCCTCGCCTCTCGACATGAGTTGGCCTATCTCACTCGGCGAGAGATGGCTGGCGTGTTGCTCTCTCTCTCTCTCTCTTTTAATGTGGCACTCTCTCTTTTATTTGTTGGGGTAGACATTTCGGGTTTTGATGTGTCGCCAATGGGCGCTTGCGAGTTGAGATATTGCGAAATGTAATTGCGGGAGTTTTGATCCTTCGTGTCGCTACAGGCCGCCGTGCGCCATAAGCATGGATGTTGACGGCCCGACGGACTGCGCATGCAGACGGACGCGAAAGACAACACCGGTCTCCCCGCCCAGTAACGCTCCCAAGAGTGCGGCCCAGGACTCTCCCGCGACGAACTATGATCGCCGTGACACTCGGGTGTTTCACAAACGGCACAATCACCCAGGTAGTCACCAACAGTCTATTACCCTTGAGCGGGCAACATTTATATGACATGAGCTGGAGAGGGTGTAGTTCCGAATGATTCGCACGGGAGCTGGTCTCGGAAGTGCGAATGAGTCGTGTGTTCGAAATATCACTAAGAGAGGAGCAATACTATATTGTTAAGGCTCCTTCTCTACGCTGGAAACTTGACGCTCTATATACGTGGTACCGGGCTCGCCGGCTGTCTGCCCTCGGCCGACACGGAGAAGCGCAACACCTCGTTATTACGCAACAGTATCTCTCCCTCGTCTGAGACAGATAGGATAGATAGGGACGTGGTACTGTTGACAGGTACGGACCCAGAAGATCTTCGATCAGGGCGCTTGCGAACGATATTCGCTTCTATCCCTCGTACGCCCGTGGACCTGTTCCATAGCCCTTACTGGCTATCTGTCTCGCAGGTGCCTTCGGGAACCGCAATCTAATAGTCTAGATGCGTCCAGCAATGTCTGGTGATGTTTGTACAAGTGCCGCAGCAATCGCAGTACACTGAAGAAATACGTCTTGGTAGCTCGACAACCTATGATCAAACAACTGATAGACGGTCTGGCCTCTTTCATATACCCACCGGACCCGTTCCGCCTCGCGCGTCCTGCACGACCGTTCGAGGGTTATTTTGACCCAGAAAAATACTCTTTTTTGCTGGTGTTCGGCGATTAGAGGTTTCTAGTATGGGGCTCGCGGAGGATAACCTTTGACGCCTTCTAGGATGTGGCCTGAGACTCCGACTCATCCCCTTGCCCTTAGGGAATTCTTCGTTACCCATATGGCTGCTGTCATTGCGGTTTCGCTTCAAACTCGGAGCTCGCCTCATCTAGTGACTTCCACTCATGAAAAATCACTCAGCCTTAATCTCCAGATTCACTAGTTGCCAGTCATGATCACTGCAGAAGCGAGGGTCAAGAGGAAGAAATACAAACTGCCCGGAAAGACGCGCCAGAACAAAACGGTGGCACGAGGACCGAAGCGGCTGGCAGAGCGGTTCTATCAGCTCAGAATAGGGCACTGCCGCACCGGGAAATACATGGAATGGACGAAGAACGCGGACACGGCGGGGTGCGGGTGGTGTCAGTACAAAACACAGACATGGAACCACCTGTTCAAGAACTGCAAGCAATGGAAGACGAAACAGAAGACTCTGTGGGCAGAGGTACGAGAAGCCACGGGGAGAGGGAAGAACCGCTTCACGATCCGCGACCTCCTTGCAGACGAACGTGCACCCATTCGGTTTTGGACGTTTTGCGCACCACCAGGTAGGGAGCAGGGTGGGGCCACAAGCCGTGCTACCGAAACCGGGCGAAGACCGAACAGCAGGCGTGGGCCGGGGGGAAGATGAGGAACTGGAAGGCGAGGAGGAGGAGGAGTAGATGGCGGGAGCGAAGAGCCCTTTCCTTTCTTTCCTTTCTTGAGCTATCTGTCGTTAAGTATTCTTTCATTGTTCCTTTCTTTCATTGTTCCTTTCTTTCCTTCTTTAAGTTCAAATCGTGGGAAAGGCCAGGCGGGAGTTGCTGCGGGCCGCCGGCAGACTGCTCGAGGTCGCGGCGGACGGCGAATAGGAAAAGACTGTACATGGTGTCGCCATGATCCGGCAGGGTCGTATGTGATCAATGAATCATCACCATCATCATGGCCACTGCATAGATACCTAGGGGCGTTATTAGCGTACTGGGTGTAACGATTGCGACATCCGACCACTAATCCTCCCTTTCCCCCCTTATCTTCTCTGGTCCGAGTGGCGCTACCCGATTCCGCCTACCTAGAAACCAACACCGGATTTCGCTTGTAACTCCATCTCTCCTCCGATCAATAGAATCTGTTTGGGTGATCTCTTCCTGGTGCTCTTCTCTGTGTGTGCAATTTTCTGTCTGTTGCTGTGGTGGTGGCCGAAAGCTCCCAAAACCTGGGAGTCCAAGAAGTGCCCACATGATATCGCTTACAGCTCCACCATATCTTCTCCGGTCAACAGAATTTTTAGATATCTAATGTTGTTCGTTTTCGCTTTCCGGAAGTCTCCTGCGTGAGTGCGACTCTCTGTCTCTCGTTGTGGTGGTGGCGGACCGCTCCCGCAAAAGCCAATGGACGGTAATTAATGCATCGTGAGGTCTGCCCGACACAGTCCGTCTGTTATGTGTTATTGTATGCTTGGTCAGACACGTGTGGCGTCACCCGTATATCTATGGTGCCGGCCACTTAGACGGGTCAGCATGAAGCGGTTTTTCATCCCCCCCCGACCTCTACTCCGCCGCTCAACGGGAGAAGAAGTTTGTTTGCCCGGCGTCTTATCAAAGAGAAGCATGTGGAGAACAATTTGACGTTTTCCATTTTCTATTTGGAGGTGTTGTGGTCGTGCTACATACATAGATATCCCTTGTTGGTTGAACCTTAAGTGAAATCTCATGACATGCATTAGTTAGCGCCACCTAAAGGGGTTAGCGTATTAAGTGGCCCAACGTCAAAGTCGAGTGAGAGCGAGTTGGTAGGCACAACGTCACGGACTAGCAGAGTAGAACCCGAGCGCCATCAACCCTCCTACTTCTCGACATCATGTCCCTCCCGGCGGCAAATCGATTTCAACCAAGCCACCATCCGGCGATGTCAGCCAACCGGGCTCGGAAACCAACTGGAGCTGATACCCCAGGCAAACGACAAGAAGATGTCAGATAGCACCACTTCCGATGACTTTCCCGATCCCGTTTTCACCCCATTCGCTCACCGTAAGCCAGAGCATATGGCTGAGGCAAGGCTTCCTGAAGGCACTCCAATTGTCACCCATTGGAATATTCTTGCTGTACTGGGACGGCGAAATCCTCAAGAAAATAGTCGAGTCCGCCAATCAGTAAGCGAGCATCAAGCGGAAGTTGGTGCCAGCCTACCTTGTGCGGTACCGCAAGTGGGAGCCTGTATCGATTGGCGAGTTTCGGCGGTTTCTTAGTACAACTATCCTAATGGGATACGACCGAAGACCGGCACGGAGCAACTATTGGAAGCCGGCTTACGGTCGTAATGGGAACTCGTTGCCTAAGGGCTCGCTGTGTAAGGATCGAACCTAGTAGATTAAATGGTACCTTCTTTATCCTCGCCATTAACGACCCCCACTGGCGAAGAAGGACTGGCGGAAGAAGCTTGGGCCACTGTCCTCACATCTACAACAGCGTTGCCGAGAGCTGTATCAGCCAGGAGCCCATGTATCGATCGATGAAATGATGGTGAAGTTCAAGGGCCGTAGCGGGCACACTGTTCGTATTCCCAGTAAGCCGACCTTTGCCCGACCCAAAGTCGCCACGCGATGCTGGCTACACATTCAGCTGGCTGTGCCCCTTGCGGCTGACATCAATAGCTGACGTGGTGAAGGAGACTGAACTCTCGATGATTGGATCAGCTATGCTGTTGCTGTGCGAAAGTCTCGACTCCATCGATTACCGATACACCGTCTACATGGACAATGCCTTTGCGACAGTTCCACTGCTTCGGATGCTCCGAGATAGGCCGATATTTTTTTTTTGCTTATTCATACTCGCATACAGCCTATCTAGATAATGGCGGTGCACCTTCTATCCGTTTTTCCCGTCTGCTGTCCGCGCGACGGCGGCACGCTGCAAGCCCCCCTTTGCCCTCCGCCCAGGCCTGTCCCAAGAAGATAAAATACGCACCGAGGAAAAATTTACAAGCGAAATCGTAACTGAGGGGAAAGACTAAAAGAAAGGACAAAAGAACGAACGGGAGAAAGAGACAAGGGGAAGAAAAAAAGAAAGGCACCCCCCTACTCCCCACCGTCTGCGGATGCCATGAAAGAGGGCGTGGGCAGGAATAGCGGTAGCTCCTCCCCGTCTCCTTCAGCACCTCCGCCCACAGAAATTCTGCTGAGCTTTCCACTTGGGGCACACCTTGAAGAGGTGGTCCCTTGTCCGGGTCGGGCACCAGCACCACCAGCGCTGAGCGGTGGGCCGGCACTTTGTCCACTGGAGATACTGCTCGGCAAGGCAGTGCCCGTCTTCACCTGGTAGAACCGTGAGGCAAGCCTCTTAGTGCTCCCGGCCACCTTGCCATCCGGCCTCTGGCTCTTCGGCATCCTGTATTTTCTCCTGGAGGTCCAGCCTCCCGCCCATTGCCGTGCCTCTGCCCACTTCTTCTCGGAGATCTCCCGCTTGAGATGTGCAAGCGATCTTGGGAGAGGCATCGTGCGTGCCTCTGCCCGGTCCAGGTACAAGATAGGCCGATCGGTGGTTGCGGTACGACAAGAGTCAATTCGGCGGAACTTCCGGCCCTGGCCAGGTCAGATGTCAGGGTGGGGTAGGGCCATTTGATTGGGAGTGTGGTGGAGCCTCCCACCAAGAGTGATAGCAATACGATACACCGCTGGGAAGACAATAATATTGTACGCTTCGTAACGACAGTCCACCCTTGGAGCGAGGTAACGCCTAAAGAACGAAAAAAGCCACGGTCTACGAGTACGAACGCTGCTGCCATTCGGAGAGCCTATGGAACGAAGGAGAGAATGCCGATGTTCATCCCGACGGTGGTAGACGATTACAGCCGCCGTATGAATGCCGTGACCTTGCTGACCAGCGCCTTGCTGCCTACACGACTCATCAACATACCCAGCGCAATTGGCTTCGTCTGTTCTACCTCTTGCTGGGCGTCAGTGTTGTCAATTCCAATCTTCTTTGCGGCCTCACCTCCCACGAAGCGCTCATCAAGTCTATCGACACGAAACAACCCTTAGACAAAGCAATCAGGATCAATTTCTTTACCGCAGAGTGTTTTGGGAGACTTTAATTGTTAGACCTCCTAAGTCCAAGGCTACTCGTTGTAAGAGGGGTCTACTGCACCACATTGTGAACAGATACACTGGACTCATGTCAAAAAGACCCACTGCATACTGTTTTCAAAGTACAGGAAGTACGAGTGGAAGTACGCAGAGGAAGTGGCTAGCAGTAGAGGGGTGCAGGTGGGAGAACATAAATTGGAGAAGATGGCCAAGTGCCGTTCATTTATTGTTTGTAGATATAATATTAAGGAGGGTATTAGGGCGGATGGAAGAAGAAATCCAAAATTGACACAATTTTGAATATACCACAGGCGCTCCCGCAGTGGCGCCGTATGGGCCACAGGAAAGTGAGTGCTTGAAGAGGTGGCATGAGAAAGGGGATGCTTGATGAGTTTGTGTGGCAAAACTTGTATGCGTGTGGGGGGGTGCTTTTGATATCACTCGGTTTTTTAGTAATCAACTTTTGTGCTAATGCATGTCATGAGATTCCACACAAAGTTCAACCAACAAAAGGATACAAAAACATCCCTGTACGACCTCCTTTTTTTTATTATTCATTACTCCCATGCGACTTCCAAATGTGAAAACCCTTGTCCCACCTCCTGTGCGACTTGTCTCCGCGCACTCACGCTTTTCCGCAGTCAGGCCATTTATATATAGGCCATACATAATCCACCTTTTGCTCCGATTTGCGAATCGGAAGCAGCCGGTGCTCAACGGATTGGGCTCGATAAGGCGAACACAGCAAACCTAGAATCAATCAAGTCAATAGCTGTATCTAAACCTGGTAGAATTATGGCGCACGATAGGTGGAAGCTCTCACTGCAGATGCTAGCTTCAAACACCGACAGCGAAAGCAATCCGAATGCCTTCGAATTGGGAGCGGCTTACTACCGTTGTAACGAAATACGAAGGTGATTTCAGGAAACCAAGAATCAAGTTACAAACCCGCCGACATGCAGATATCCCGACACTCCACTCACTACCCCACGTTCAGTCAAATCCCCGGTCCAAAAGTGGTTATGTACATATAGAGTACATTCCATTCCCTTCCATCTATGTACCGCTTGGCATGTAGCACCATCCGGGGGGATGCACGCTGCTCGAACTGGAAAATATGCCTAGGCGCAGGATACCACACATATGTATGTTGGGTGGTTTTTCTAACAGGTACATATGTATCTAGCCCGCCATTCAGTCTCGGCCACAAACAACTGGGGATGTGGCAACTGGAGGGGAAAAGGCGCCTAGCAAGATGGCCTTAGGCACGTAGACGTTCTGAAGTGTGAGGAATATCTGTGTCCCAACGCCACCAGCGCCGTACCGATATACTGGGCTATTGACGCAACGTTTCCTTGGACCGAGATATGTGCCATTTGCCGCTAGATATGTGTCGTCACACCCAGACGGCCACCCATTGACCCGCCACCCCATCGTCGATGCCCTGGTCCACATTCGCATGCGCACATCTCCGCATGCGTGCCTAGAGCGCAGTATCGCGTACATGAACTAGTGTGTGGGCATGTGGCTAATAGAACTTCCTCCCGATACCCCGCTTCTGCAAACTCCTGATCCACGTTCCCCCCTCGATCTCCCTCTTCCCTTCGACCTTGACGGAGCCTACATGCACCCATCCTTCATCTTTGCATTTGAGCACCATTATCTCCTCGTAACCCCTTTTGACGTATCGAAAGCATCCCGTGGGGATATCCAGCTCCGGCGTCCAATCAACGAGCGCTTTGACGCCGTAAAGGATCGTGCGTTTCCGCGGCGTTTCGGGACTCTCGGTTTCGTATCCCAACTCGGTCCACACTTCTCCCAGCATCTCTGCGCGGAGCTCCAGCTCGTCCGCGTTCCACGTAGCCCAGTTGATGTGTGCGTCCTCTGGTGTGATCTTCGGGGCCAGCGAAGCCTCGTATTTGCTCTGGACCGCCGAGATCGGCGGGACGAATAGCTGTCGTCGCAGCGTCTCGACGAGCATTTCTGCTCCACGGGCGGCAAGCGTTTCGTGTAGGGAATGATAGCTCGTTCGCGGAGCGAGCGCGAGAGGCGGCGAGGACTGCATCAGGATTGCGCCGCGGTCGAAGCGCTTGGTGTCGAGAGTTTGGATCGTAACGCCGGTTTCGGCATCGTGGTTTAAGAGTGTCCGCTGGATAGGTGCTGCGCCGCGGTAGCGGGGGAGGAGGGAAGGGTGCACATTAAGTCCGCCGTAGGGGAGGGCGGTGATGATGCTGGCGGGGATGAAGAGGCCGAACGAGACGGCTATGATGAGATCGAAGGAAGAGGTCGGGAGCTGTGACGGATGTCAACCGAGATTGTCCGGTATGTACAGGGTCGCTGATGATACCTGGAAATCTTCGAAAGTCGATATGGTGTGGAAGGGCAGTTCAAGGTTCCGCGCTGCAGCCTTGATGGGAACTGTGAGATCAGTTCGCTTCTATATAGACTCTAAATAAAGAACATAAAGGTACCTTCTTTGAGAATGTCGCGCTTCCGGCCGGTGCGTCCGTCTTCGCGACAGAGAACGTCGATGGAGGCGATCAGGGAGGGATCGCTGACATGGGCGCCGTGGAGTGCCGAGAGTGATGTCGAGCTGAAATTATCCGAGCCGGCGAAGAGGATCCGTAGTGGGGACACCTTCGTCGTCGAGGAGTATCGCCGACGTGCGCACAGGAAGAAAGAGGAGGGGAAGGACGAGGCGAGTCGCATACGCGGACACCGGTGCATGATCGCTATTCTTCTGCTTCAATTGGTTTCCGTCGGTCTGTCCGTGGATGTTGTCATTAAGTTGCACTATCATGCACAGCGGCTTAGGCCCCGCCTATGAAACGGCACGTCTCCCCGCATCCCGATCCCTAGTTTAACATACCAATCCCACCATCAACCTCATCGCCCACCCCCATGGCCTCGCCCTCAACCTCGGCTCCGCCGCCGCTCCCTTCCTCGCTCGTGCCAACCGTAACGCCCGCCAGCCTCGGTTCTCTAGCGATCTACAACCCGTCACTCGGGTGCACCGACTCGACGCTCCCCAACCAACTAATATTCTACACATCCCGCCGCGGCCATGCCGCGATCAGCACGAACGACAAGCTCCGCCAGATCGGGCTCGCCCAGGGCATCGCCGAGTTCGCGCGCGGCTTCTCGAGCAGCGACAACTGCACCTCCGTCGAAACGCAGAGATCGCGCGTCGTGACGCTGGAGCTCGAGGACGGCTGGTGGATCCACGCTGCTATCGATCTGACGTGTATACATAATCCGACGGTGCAGCCCCCGACTCAGGAGTGGAGCTCACGAGAGCTGGCGCCAACACACCTTCTGGTCGCGCAGATCAGACGCGCGTATGCGCAGTACCGGTTTCTCTATGGCACATTCCAGATGGGGTGGGAAAGGATGGAGAGAGGACCTTTCTGTAAGCGTGTGGAGAAGTATTGGCTGCGCTGGGCGTGGGTGCGATGGGAGGTGGTACTCCATGGCTCACCGGTTATCGATATGCTCAGCGAGAAGGCAGTCAAGATGGCCGGTGGGAAGCTGGGGAAGGAGGAGATCGGGCGACAGGAGAAGAAGTTCCTAGAGGGCTGGATACGGAAGGAGAGCGTGCATGGACTGGTGGATATGGTCGTGTCGAGGTTCGGGGAGCAGGAATCGGAGGCGCCCCCCGAGGATGCATCATCGCCGGCAAAGACGAAAGGCGGCTCGCCGTTCTGGTTCTGGAATTCCCACAGGAGGAGCGACAGCAATTCGACGAAAGACTCAAACAAGGGCGCCGAAGACCTGCCACCAGTACTGATGCCGTCGGATGGCTGCGTGTTCAAGGGCGTCGGTGCGGTCGTTGTGAATGATGTAGCCAACTACCTGAGCGAGCTGTACGAGAAGGGCGAGGAGACACATGTTATCACTGGCAATGGAGTACGGCGGAAGCGAAGGCGGAAACGTCCTAACGACCACTCCCGACTCGGCGTGTCTTCAGGCGAGAGCTCGCCCAGGCGGAGTACCTCCACCGTACGACATGTGCGCGAAGACGGACCGAAGCGGACGAATTCGGGTTTAGGGAGGAGAGAGCCAGAAAGTCCCGAAGTCCAACCGCCATCGGACGTACCACCACCAGAGGCGTCAACGCCCAACTCTCCGCCAGAAGCACCACCGCCAGCGGATGGCGCACCTCGATCACAGCAACCGGCGGGCGGCGACAGTGGCCCCCTCCGATTCCGCAGCCTGAGCGCCGCCAACGGCAAGATCCTCAATCTCCTAACCTTCGGCTGGAGCAGCCGTGTCCAATCTGGCTCGACTTCGGCACTCTCCGAGGGCGGCGACGGAGGCGACACAGACAGTGTCTTCGGCGATACCCTCGAACCCGCCACCACCACGGTCGAGTCTGGGAAGAAGCGGCGCGGAGCATTCCTAATCGGCTTCCAAGGCGACCTGGAGCTGGAGGACATCGACGATGATCACGAGGACTCATCCGGACGTATCACATCCCGCACCGTCTGGCTCCCGCGCACTGCCCCACCGGCTGCCAGCGAGGAAGAGGCCGGGGAGGACGAGGAAGAAGACCCAGCCCCACCACAACCACTGTCCGAATTTAAGTTAGTAGTATACACAGTAACGTCACACCCTACTCGCCTCTCGCCCGATCGCCCCCCCAAGTTAACACATCCCAGAACAAACCCTTCATCTTCGCCTTCCTCTTCGTCCCAAACTCGTGCATCCTGAGCAGTCCGAGTTTCTACCGCTCGATCCACCACCAGCTAACGCCTCTCCTCAGCGCACTTCCAACACCCAGCGCCGCGACGAAGCCGCCCTACAACGTCCTCCTCGCCCTCGGGAACGTGTACACGAACCTCCCGCCGATCCCGGACCCCGGGATCGAGAACGCCGGCTGGAGCCGTGCGGACGCGTTGCACGTACACACCGTCATCCTCTCCATGCTGCAGGAGAGGGGGGATAGGGGGGAGAGTGTCAGGAGCATGCGGGGTTGGTGGGTGAACTGGTGTAAATTCGACGGCGGCGAGGGATTGGTCGTGCGGAGGGCAGGAGAGGGGGGGAGGGCAGGCAGCGGAGATGGCGGAGTTGAGGTTGGCGCCGGTGCGGCGGTGGATGTCAAGAGATATTTCGAGGGCTTGAAGATGCGTGAGGGTGGCGCAGAGAAGTGATTTGGCATCTAGGAGGTAGTAGACATGCGAGACGAAAAAAAAAGGATCATACTCCGAAACTTCTACCGACGCTTAGCTATTGCTACAACGATCGCCCATTGTCCACCGTCAGACAAGATTGCCCAGACAGCTCGGATCATGCGACTCACCAGCGCATCTACGATCCTCTCATCTTCATCTTTAACCCCTCCTAGTGATCCTCGTCAAGAAAAGCAAGCAGGAAAAAAAAAGTGTGTGTGTGACAAAGGAACGCCAAAACCCCAGCAACATCGTGTCAGCCCAACAACCCCCCATCGAAGACCGAAATCGAGTGAATGAATGTGACCAGGAAAGAAACCAACAGATAATGACGGAATCGTAACGACCAACATACAAAAAAACAAGACCCATATCGAAAAAAAAAAAGGTCAAATGAATCCTGGTATATATATGCCCGGAGAATGGGGAACTGAAACCCACAAGATGAAACACAAACCAAACCCCACAGTTATCCCAATGCAACACACAAACACAAGACAAACGACAAACGACAAACGATGTTGATGGGGGAGGAGGGCTGTCGGTTATATATGGCCTCTGAGGTTGATCAGCTCAACGAACTCGTCATCATCGTCGTCATCGTCCTCCTCATCATCGTCCTCGTAGTCATCGCCAGCCTCACTATCGTCTTCGTCATCCACCTCATCCAAAAAGTCTGCGCTATCCTCGCTTTCCCAGCCATCATCTATAATTGGCACGCCGTCCCTGTCACCCAGTCCACTGGCAGACTGTATCGCCTCGTCTGCAGCGGCAAGGACACGGTTCGCATTCGAAATCGTCGCGCCGCTATCCGCACCGACGACAACCGCATTACCGTGTTCCGTTGATGCGGCGCGGGGCGGCGAATTTAGAACGGGGAGGACGGATAGGCTCCTCATCCTCTCAAGGCCTGTATGGGAGATTGGTTGTGGAGTCGTGGGAACATCGATGACAGTGGTGGGGGCACCTTCGTCTTCGGGACGGATGATGCGGACTTGCGAGGTGTTGTAGGATGAGCAGTTGTCGCACTTTAGACCTAGGAAGTGAAATTGAACGTTGGATTTCGCGGAGCAGTCATTGCAGCTGATCAGGCATCGCCATGCGGAGTAGGGATATGGTAACGGTTGGTTTTCAATCTCAACGTCGAGCGCTCGGAATTGCGATTCCATGTTGATTATGGTTCGCGCGCAAGTCGGACACCGATAGGAATTTTTCATGTGCTCGTAGTAGCATTTATGGTGTATTGAATGGCCGCACGTCTGACACCGTTAGTATCTGTGGAGTTCGAGTTTTGATTGTGGGGTCGGACGAACCATGAAAACTACTGTCAGTGTCGAGGTGAACATGAATTCTCCGCATATAGGGCAGTCACATTCCGTAGACCGTTCAATGCATCGATGGGAGTTCTCCAGAGCTATCGACATGCATACACCGCATTTCTAGTGCGCATTGTTAACACATGTGTCGGGCTATGCAATAAATCTGGCGGAAATACACACCTTGCAGTGGAAGAAGTCCTTCCCCAGCCCTTGGCCGATCCTGCATATGCCACAGTCGTTACAGTGGTATATGCTCTTTTGCGGGTCGTCGTCCCACAGTTTACACTAGCGATTCCGCAGGACCCATCAGCCCCGCACCCCAGGGAAGCATCAGAAAAAGCAGCTCAACCCACCTTGTCGCAGTAGTACTTGGCGCTCCTGACGCCGCAAAACCTACAGTCCTGCTGTGCTGGCTGAGGTCGGCCGCAATGCATGCACAGCATGTTCTTCGTCTCCCTTCTGACCAGGGCATGGTCCTCGTTCTCGTCGTGGCAAAACCTGCAAGTGTGCCACCTCTCACACGTCGAGCACTGTAGCCTAACCCCTCTCCGATAATGCGAGCATCCCAGCACTTTCGGGGCTTCGCAGTCATCCCCTTCCGGGACCGGCGGGTTGGGACCGGCGTAGTACGTCTTCCTCGAGTCACCAGGGAGCAGCTTGTACGGATTCGCCTTATCGGAGGGGTCCGGGTCACCCGTCAGCGCGGGTAGCGACGGCGACGTGGGCGTAACCGCATTCCCTCCGCCCACGATCTGCTGCTGCAGCACCACCTTCGAAGCTCGCGATTTGTGCCACTTCTCCGTCATGATCTGGTGCATCTTTCGCGCGCGGTCGCGTTCGGGGAGACCCGACTGGGTGATGTCCGAGAGCTTCTGCCGCAGCTGTCGTTGGCCGTCGTCTTCCGGCAGTCCGGACGCTCGCACGGAATGCGGGGAAGTGCCACCCGTCGTTGCCGTCGCCGTCGTCGCGGTTTCCGTGCCCGGGTTCGACGGCCCTCTTTCGGGGGGTGACATCACTGGCGGCGGGGGCGGAGGGGGCCCCGTGATGTCGTCGTCGTCGGAAAATGGCACGAGAGCGTTGGTGGAGGTGGAGGTGGAGGTGGAGGTGGAGGTGGAGTTGGAGTTGGAGGTGATGGCACTTGCTGGGCTTTCTATCGTGACGAGAGTCTGTTCGGACGCCGAATCCTCAAGAGCAGCTCTAACACGCACGCCTTCGAGAACGGTCGCTAGGGCTGGTGTGGTCGCGAGTGGGGGTGACTGTGGTGGAGAATCGGATATGGCATCCTCCACTTCTGCAAGCTCGCCGGGGGTAGTGGCGAATCGGCGCTGCGGGTGGTGCGGGTGTTGTTGCTGCTCCTCTTGCGCGGATCCCTGGGACCAGCGTCTAACTCGGTCAACACCTGCTCCGAAGGCCGTAGTGAGCCGGGTTGCGTATGTTGCCATCGATCGATCGACGGGCGGTGTGGGTTGGTTGGGGCTGCGAGAGCGCGAACGTGCGAGGGAGGATGTAAGGGGACGAGGGAGGCGTTGACACTTGAGGGGGATGGGCGTCGATAACTACCGCCAGTGTGGTGCTGCGGACCACAGAGCAAGCAAGGCGAGCGAGGCGAGCAGTGACTTCGGTTGCTTACTCTAGCTCGAGACTGTGAGGTGCAGAGCTGGCTAGATATACATTCCAAATGCTTGCGCATGCCTGCCCGATCCCACCTACCGGAGCCCGAGTGCAGAAACTCCAGACATGTATGTATGTACCTCCGTACGCAGTGGAATCTCCGGCATTTATTTCTCATCGCGTGTCTTGATTCTGTCACATCACACCAATACCAAGCTCGCTCACGGGATTCGGCACACGCCGACTCTGCCCTCCGCGCTTACGTGAGGTTTGGTACTAGAGGGCGGGAACCCGACATGTCAAATACATTAGGTAACCTACTTCCAATGGAAAGCTGCGTCGGCAAGCAGGCAGGCAGGCGGCAGCAGCTGGTAGCATTGTAGCTACGTATTTGCGCGTATCGGTCGTGATAATGATATTGTACAAAGATGGAGAAAGCAAATGATTGGGAAATCAAAACCTTTCTCCTCCTAAACCCACCTGGACACCCCCCCCCCAAATTGCCCCCAACGAATCAAGTCAAAAAAAAATGACACTCCGAGCGCCTAAGAAATGATATCAGGTAACAAGTTAGATGAGCTAAAAGAAAACGGAACCTGCTTCACTCCCCCACAAAGCTGTTGACGCTGCCCTTGATGTACTCGTAGCTGCTAAAGAATACGGCATTAAGGATGCAAGAACGAGCCATCGACACGCCGAGACCACGGTACCTGGGCAAAAGGCGATCAGCTATCGGATTTCGGATGAGTCGCACAGAGGAACCCACATCCGCCTGTTGAAGAACCTAAACGGCCTCTTGGGCAGAGGCTTTCCTGGCGGGTGTGTCAGGACATCCCTCTGGTATATCGATTTGGCGGAGTCGATGGGATATATCTGACAAGCATCAGCAATTGACTACCAGATCGCCGGCGCCGGAACTCGTACCAGGACCCAGGAAAGAAGTCCACACAATCCGCCGGAAACGGCGATTCCCAATGGGCTCGGGCCTTCCGGAGAAGAAAACAGCGCTTTACCCGTCTCGTAAAACTGGCCATCGTCAGTCCTGATATGCCCGACAACAGCGCGGTTCGACTCACAGTGAAATACATGGCTGTTCCGAGACTGTCACGGACTGCACGACATCATGTCAGTACGAGCGCCGAGAGCCTACAGGGGGGACACCAGGGAACCATACTAAAGTGCAAGTGAAATCCGGAATACAGTCCTAGTAGTCCCCTAGCTTTGACGATATCCTTCGCGCCCTCAAGAGTGCCCTTGTGCTTGTACTTCCTGATGTGGCTCGGGTCGTCAAGGCTCGAGCGTTTGGAACGAAGCATGAACAGCTCGATCTGCGCGGAAAGTTTGGTGAACTCGAAAGGGCCTAAGCCACGTCAGTCCTCCGCCATCCTCGGCGCGAGTAACATGGCACAACACATACAGGCGATGAATGTTATGGCACCGCCCGCAGTCGCTCCAGAGAGGAACCAGTAGATCGGATTGCATGGCTTCGGCGGGGTATTCGGGTTTGAGATCAATCTCGGGCCGAGAACCGGCTTCAACATCTGCGCGTAGACGTGCTTCGACTTGGAATATATCGAAAACGACACGGTGCGGACCAGAGTGACAGATGCCAGCGGGGCAAGACTACCTGTCGACGGGCACCCAAAAGATTGGATCCATCAGTAACCGGTTTTTCCGAGAAGCAGCATCCACCCCATTGACAACAGCAAAAAACCGGGCTGCAAAGTAATCGAAGCATGATGGCGCATACCCCGCCAAAAACCGCGCATCCCCTCCGTGTTCTTGGTCTGCGTAACACAATCCCAGAAGCTGCGAAACTTGTAACTGGAGGACACAAACACGGCACATGTCAGCTCATCACCTCCCCCCCCCTCCACCCACCCACCATAGCTGCCCCGCGACACACAATGGTGTGTGCGTGACTGCGGAGAGCACTCACGTCTGCATCCGGGTTTTGACTGAGTCCAGGGGAAACTGGGGGGAAAGACATAGTCAGCACAGCTCGACCACGGACGGAGGACAAACGGCAGTGAAGCGACTTACCGCGACGAAGGTCGAAACACAGCTGGAGGCACTAGCCGCAATCTCGGTCCGGTACTCTTTGGCCAACTGCTGAGCAGGCGAGAGGATTCCATGACGAGCGGAAAGCATGTTGTCCCTCATCCTCGAAGACGACGACTGCGGCGGCGGCGGCGGAGTGGCGGGGGTGGGAGCCGTGGTGGAGGAGGCCATATCGTGAGGTTCCGGCATTGCGGTTTGGTGGGTGTAGAGAGGTACTCGGATAGTATGTAGGCGGATAAGATGGGTGGGTATGCAGAGATAAAGGCGTGCCCTAGAAACGAATCAAAGGTGTCGGGTATGTATGGAGGCAGCAAGCGATTCAATTGGGAGAGGCCGATCCGAATGCGGGAATGCCGAGCTCAGGTTCGACGTCGGTGCGTGACGGAAGATGGTTGTGTGCGCGGCGATTGTAGGGACAAACGTGAGGTTCCATTGACACCCCGTCCACAGAACAAGTGGTGAGGGGAGGGAGGAAGGTTGCGTACAGACAAGTCGATCCGACCGGCGGGGACAGGTTATATGTATTTATATGTATATGGAGCGCGCCCTTCCGAGGCCGGGTGGACCGCGGGTATGCGGGATCGTTGGGGACTTGGAAGAAAGGTTGTCTGGCAGTCTGCCGTGCAAGCTCGCTTGCCTCTTTCTCCCTCAGCGTCCGGGCCCGCTATTCCCGCCAGCTCTTTCCTTTTCCTTCCAGCCCTATTGCTGCCGAGTGGCTTGCTGACTCCGCAACCGGCCGATGTGGTCGCGGACCGTGGCGGGACGGAGGGCCTGCCCAGTGCGGGGGGGGGCGAAGGATTGAAGGAAAGGCCGGAAGGAGGGGGAACAAGATAACGTAAAGCCGGATGGGCAGAGCACAGCACAGCAAAGCAAAGCAAACAGCCAGGCCCGTCGAGATGTTTAGTTCGCGACCAAGAAAATAGGCGAGTTGGCAAAAGTCCGAAGAAAGAAAAAGTCCCAGTGTCCTGTCCACTGCCGTGCCCACCAACATGTGCGTGCAGCGTGGGATACTCCAGACCCCCAGAAGTAGGAGTTGGCGAAGCACCAGCACAAAAGGGAAACGGAGTCAACAATGATCTGCAGCGGTGCGGTGCGGTTGCGTGGGATATCACTTAGCACTGTGATTCCTGGGCCATCTGACTAGTCTGTAATGGCACATAGATATATGTATAGAGTACATATAGTTACACACCTTCCCCGCTTGCATCTCTGCTGTAACTACTGCTGTGTGTATCGACGTCACACCCGAACGAAATGGAGAACCCGTGATTTCTCCGCAGAAAGAAGCGGCGGGGACAGGTCGCCTGTGCATCATAGAAATAAAGTACTAGGCCAAAAGTTTCCGTACACCCAGGTACAACTGCCCATGATGCCCTCACTCAACCTTCTCGATCCCCACAACCACAATTTAGAAAGTCTCAGTAGTTGGCATACATCATGAAT
>Ga0307516_10000860_pt1 | contig 41628 bp, 38 predicted proteins | sample 19_EM_MG_FD_203310 | JGI IMG/M metagenome (GOLD analysis project Ga0307516, IMG submission 203310) | Populus trichocarpa ectomycorrhiza microbial communities from riparian zone in the Pacific Northwest, United States - 19_EM | ecosystem: Host-associated > Plants > Roots > Unclassified | place... | reverse complement strand
GCATTTGCGGCGATGGAAACCACAAGGAGTCTCAATGCGTCACTATGAAATCGTGCTGCTGATCCATCCGGATCAAAGCGAACAGGTTCCGGCCATGCTGGAACGCTACAAGGGTGTCATCACCGCCGGCGGCGGCAAGGTGCACCGCGTGGAAGACTGGGGTCGTCGCCAGATGGCCTACATGATCCAGAAGCTCGCCAAGACGCACTACCTGTGCATCAACATCGAGTGCGGCAAGGAAGTGCTGGCCGAGCTGGAGACGGGCTTCCGCTTCAACGACGCCGTCATTCGCCACCTGACGGTGCTGAAAGACGAAGCCGAAACCGCGCCGTCGGTCATGATGAAGATGGTCGAGCGCGAAGATTCGCGCAAGGCCCCGGCTCCCCAGGCACAACACCAGGAAACCGCAGCCTGACGCGTTCGATAGACGCGTCGGCCGCTGGCCTGGCTTCGCAGCCGCGCTGAATGAACCGACTGGTTCTGACCGCACAACTGCTGGAGCGAGGCGCGTTGCGTTACACCCCGGCCGGTTTGCCCGCCCTCGATTTGAGCCTGAAGCACGAATCGCAGGTCACGCAAGACGGCCAAGCCAGGCAGGTCTTTTTCGAGATCAAGGCCCGGGCGATCGGGGCGATCACGCAGCAGGTGGCGGGCCTGGAAATGGGAAGCACACATGGCTTCGCCGGTTTTCTGGGTTCGCAACGCAACGGCCGCGGAGTGGTGTTCCATGTGACCGAGCTCGATTGATTGAATCGGGCTCACTGTTCGAAATACGTCCGCATCCGGACTTGATTAGCAAAGAGGTGTCAATATGCCCCCGCCACGTGGTAAAGGTCGGTTCTCGAAGGACCGCAAACCCAAGCGCAATACCCAATCCCTGCTGTTCCGTCGCAAGCGCTTTTGCCGCTTCACGGTCACCGGCGTCAAGCAGATCGACTACAAGGATGTCGACACCCTGCGTGACTTCATCGGTGAAAACGGCAAGATCACGCCCGCCCGCCTGACCGGCACGCGCGCGTTCTTCCAGCGCCAGCTGACGACGTGCATCAAGCGCGCCCGGTTCCTGGCGATGCTGCCGTACAGCGACCAGCACAAGGTCTGAGGAGCACCACATGCAAATCATCCTGCTGGAAAAAGTCGCCAACCTCGGCAATCTGGGCGACGTCGTCAAGGTCAAGGACGGCTACGCACGCAACTTCCTGATTCCGCAGCGCGCGGCGCGCCGCGCCACCGAGTCGGCGATCAAGGAATTCGAAGCCAAGCGTGCCGAGCTCGAGAAGGCCGCTGCAGAAAAGCTGGCCACCGCCAACGCCCTGGGCGAGAAGATGAGCGGCCGCACGGTGCACATCACGCAAAAGGCGGGTGTGGACGGGCGCCTGTTCGGCTCGGTCACCAACGCCGACATCGCCGACGCGCTGACCCGCATCGACTTCAAGATCCTGAAGTCGCAGGTGCGCCTGCCGAACGGCCCGCTGAAGGTCGTGGGCGAGCACACGGTGAGCGTGTCTCCGCACACCGACGTGGTCGTGGAAGTCAAGGTTGTCGTGATGGGCGAAACGGACTAAGGTTGCCCCCAAGCTCATGAAGAGGGCCGGCTTTGCCGGCCCTTCTCTTTGGGCGACGCGATATCCCTTTGTTTCCCCCGTTTGCTCACCGGATGTTCACAGGCTTGCCCACAGGCCCGTGCGAAGTCAGGATTCACCGATGTCGGCCGTTTTCCCGTTCAGAGATTCCAACGCGACCCGCCCCGACGACGAGGTCTCGAAACTTCGCATCCCGCCGCACTCGGTCGAGGCCGAACAAAGCGTGCTCGGCGGCCTGCTGCTCGACAACAGCGCCTGGGACCGCGCCGGCGACCTGCTCGTCGACAGCGACTTCTACCGCTTCGAGCACCGCCTGATCTACGCCGCCATCGGCGGCCTGATCAGCGCGACCAAACCGGCCGACGTGATCACGGTCTTCGAACAACTGCAAAGCCTGGGCAAGGCCGACGACTGCGGCGGTCTGGTCTACCTGAACGCGCTGGCGCAGAGCGTGCCGAGTGCGGCGAACATGCGGCGCTATGCCGAGATCGTTCGTGAGCGTGCCGTGCTTCGCAAGCTCGTCGCGGCCAGCGACGAGATCGCCACCAGCGCCTTCAACCCGCAAGGCCGCCCGGTCTCCGAAATACTCGACGAAGCCGAAGGCAAGATCTTTCGCATCGGCGAAGAAGGCTCGAAGTCGCAGCAGGGTTTCCAGAGCATGGACTCGCTGGTTGTAGCGCTGCTCGATCGCGTGACCGAACTGCACGAAAACGGCGCTGAAGACGTGACCGGCGTGCGCACCGGCTACTTCGACCTCGACCGCATGACCTCGGGTTTCCAGCCCGGCGACCTGATCGTGCTCGCGGCGCGGCCGTCGATGGGCAAGACCGCCTTCGCACTGAACATCGCCGAGCACGTGGCCGTGGCCGAGGGCCTGCCGGTCGTCGTGTTCTCGATGGAAATGGGCGCGGCTCAGCTCGCGCTGCGACTGGTCGGCTCGCTCGGCCGCATCGACCAGAGCAACTTGCGCACCGGGCGGCTCAAAGACGACGAGTGGGGCCGCCTGTCGGAAGCGGTCGAGAAGCTCGGCAAGGTCAGCATGTTCATCGACGAGAGCTCGGCCCTCACGCCCACCGAAGTGCGCGCACGTGCCCGCCGCCAGGCGCGCCAGTGTGGCCAGCTCGGCATGATCGTGGTCGATTACCTGCAACTCATGAGCGGAAGCGGCGGCACCAGCGAAGAGAACCGGGCCACCGTCATCGGTGAGATCTCGCGTGGGCTGAAGTCGCTCGCGAAAGAACTGAAGTGCCCGGTGATCGCGCTCTCGCAGCTGAACCGCAGCGTCGAAACCCGCACCGACAAGCGCCCGATGATGAGCGACCTGCGCGAGTCAGGCGCAATCGAGCAAGACGCCGACGTGATCATGTTCATCTACCGCGACGACTACTACACCAAGGAAGCCAGCAAGGAGCCGGGCGTCGCCGAGATCATCATCGGCAAGCAGCGCAACGGGCCGACCGGCACCATCAAGCTGTTCTTCAACAAGCCGCTGACGAAGTTCGACAACCTCGCACCGGGCAGCGCGGGCGGCGACTATTGAAGCTCGTTGAATCTGCAGGCGGCAAGTTAGACGCGGGCCGCCGCGCCGGGCCGCCCCAAGCAAGGCCCATCCCCTCGGGGGATCGGCTGCGGTACGCCGCAGACGAGGGGCTGTCATGACCCACCGCCGCGCCGTGTTCACGATGATCGCCGTCACGCTGATGTGGAGCATCGCGGGCGTCGTCACACGGCATCTGGAAGCGGCGCGCAGCTTCGAAGTGACCTTCTGGCGCAGCGCATTCACGGTGCTCGCGCTGGCGATTTTGCTGCCGGCCTTGCGTGGGCGCGCGGCGCTGCTTCGCTCGCTGCGCGAAGGCGGAAGCACGCTGTGGGTCTCGGGCCTGTGCTGGAGCGTGATGTTCACCGCCTTCATGGTCGCGCTGATGATGACCACGGTCGCCAACGTGCTCGTGACGATGGCGATCTCGCCGCTGTTGACCGCGCTGGTCGCACGCTTCTACCTCGGCCACCGGCTGGCCACGCGAACCTGGGCGGCCATCGTCGTGGCCGGCATCGGCATCGCGTGGATGTATGCGCGCGAAGTGAGCGGCGGCGGTGCGCAGCACGTGCTCGGAACCGCGGTTGCGCTTGGCGTGCCGATGGCCGCTGCGGTCAACTGGACCGTGATCCAGCACAACCGCAGCGCGGCCGGGATTGATCTGCTGCCAGCCGTGTTGATCGGCGCCGTGATCTCCGCCGCGATCACCTTGCCGCTCGCCCTGCCGTTTGCGGCCTCGCTGCACGACCTGGGCCTGCTCGCCTTGTTGGGCGTCGTGCAATTGTCGATCCCGTGCCTGATCGCGGTCTCGGTCGCACGGCACCTCAGTGCGCCCGAAGCGTCACTGCTCGCACTGCTCGAAGTGGTGTTCGGCGTGGCCTGGGCCTGGCTCGGCGCGAATGAGGCGCCTGCCGTGCACGTGCTCGGCGGCGGTGCGCTGGTGCTGGTCGCGCTGGCGGGCAACGAGGCTATTGCGCTTCGGCAATCCAAGGCCTCCTGACGGGACAGGGCTTCCCCTCAGGCTGCGCTGCGGGCCGCGCCTTAGCATCGGTTCACCATTGCCGAGGCCAAAGCATGAAACAACTTCCGGGGCTGGACGCCAGCTTCCTGCACTTAGAGACGCCGCAGATGCCGATGCACGTCGGCGCGCTCCACAACTTCGAGCTGCCTGCCGACTACAAGGGCGACTTCCTCGCCGACATGCGCCGCCACATGGCCGCGCGCCTGGTGCTTGCGCCGGCCTTGCGCCAGAAGCTCGTCAAGATGCCGCTCAACCTGAGCAACCCGACCTGGGTCGACGACGAACCTGATCTCGAGGAGCACGTCGTTGGCATCACGCTCCCCACGGGCAGCGGACAGGCCGAACTCGAAGCGCAGGTCGGCCTGTTGCACCCGGTGTTGCTCGATCGCAGCCGGCCGCTGTGGAAGTTCCACGTGTTCGACGGCCTGGCCGACGGGCCCGATGGCACGAAGCGCTACGCCATGTACACCCAGCTGCACCATGCCGCCGTCGACGGCCAAGCCGCTGTGGCGCTCGGCCAGGCCATCCTCGACCTGAGTCCGGCCGGGCGCGAGGTCGACCAGCAGCGCCGTGGCAAGGTCCGCCGCGAACTCGGCCTGGCCGACACGCTGCGCGGCGTGCTCGGCAACCAGGCCGGGTTGGTGCTCGACGCGGTGAAGGCGATTCCCGGCGCGGTCGGCGTGCTGTCGCAGATGGCCTCGCAGAAGGTCGGTGACACGGCCGGCGGCACGCTTACCTCGGTGCTGTCGCGCCTCAAAGGGCGGGGCGCGTCGACACGCGGCAAGAGCGTGAGCAACCTGGCGCTCGCGCCACGCACGCGGCTCAATGCCACCGTCTCGGCGACGCGCGCGTTCGCGTCCATCAGCCTGCCGCTGGCCGCCTTGAATGCGACCCGCCGCAAACACAAGGCGAGCCTGAACGACGCTGTGTTGATGGTCTGCAGCGGTGCCCTGCGGCGCTACTTCCTGAAGCACGGCCCGCTGCCGCGCAAGTCGCTCGTGGCCGGCGTGCCGGTTTCCACGCGCGCCAAGGGCGACACCTCGTCCAACAACCAGGCCACGATGACGGTGGTGAACCTGGGCACGCACATCGCCGACCCCGCCAAGCGCCTGGCGCACGTGCTGGCGGCCACCGCCGCGATGAAGAACAACCTCGGCGCAGTGAAGAGCCTGATGCCGACCGACTTCCCTTCGCTCGGCGTGCCCTGGCTGATGGAGTCGCTGAGCAACCTGTACGCCAAGGCGCGTGTGGCCGATCGGCTGCCGGCCATCGCCAACGTGACCATCTCCAACGTGCCCGGGCCGACCGTGCCGCTCTACATGGCCGGCGCCAAGATGCTGACCAACTACCCGACCTCGATCGTCGTGCACGGCGTGGCGCTCAACATCACGGTGCAGACCTACAACGAGTCGCTCGAATTCGGCTTGATCGCGTGTGGCGAGGCCATGCCCGACGTGGCCGAGCTCGCGCGACACGTGCAGGCCGCGTTCGACGAGTTCCAGGCGCTACCGGCGAGCGTGGTGGCCGAAGCCGCCCCAGCGCCGAAGGCGGCCGAACCGGTGGCGAAAAAAGTGCCGGCGAAGAAGCCGGCAACGAAGAATGCAGGGGCGAAGAAGGCGCCAGCGCGAAAAGTGGCCGCCAGGAAAACCGCCAAAGTTGTCGCGGGCGCGACACCTTCGCCTAGGGCAAGCGCTCCAAAGAAAGCCCGGGCCCGCCGCTAACATCGGCCGATCGAATTTGCCCCATTTCCCCGCATGCCGAGAACGCGCCAAGCCGCCGCTCCAACAACCCACGTCGCCGACGATCTGCGGCCCCCCAGTGCGTTCCTGATGATGCTCGAAGGCCGGGCACCCTGGGAGCTGGCGGCGCTGTTCGCCGCCACCCCCTGGTTGCGCCGCGTGCCGCGCGGCGACGGGCACCCGGTGCTCGTGTTTCCCGGCATGGGCGCGAACGACTTCACCACGATTCCTCTGCGCAACTTTCTGAGCAGCCTGGGTTACGCCACCCAGGCCTGGGGCCAGGGCTTCAACTTCGGCCCGCGCGACGGTGTGCTGAGAAAGTGCGCTGCCGACGTGCGCGCCCTGGCCGAACAGCATGGCCAGCCGGTCAGCCTGATCGGCTGGAGCCTGGGTGGGCTGTACGCACGCGAGATGGCCAAGGAACTGCCCCAGCATGCGCGCTGCGTGATCACTCTCGGCACGCCCTTCGGCGGCCACCCGCGCGCCACCAACGCGTGGCGCATCTTCGAATTGCTGAGCGGCCAGAAGGCGCACGACCCGTCGATGATCGAACGCCTGCGCACGCCGCCGCCTGTGCCCACGACCTCGATCTACTCGCGCACCGATGGCATCGTGTCGTGGCGCTGCAGCCTCAACCCCAAGAGCGCGCTGACCGAGAACATCGAAGTGCAGGCGAGCCACGTCGGCATGGGCATGAACCCGCTCGCGCTCTATGCCGTAGCCGACCGCCTTGCGCAGTCGCCGGGCCACTGGAAGCCGTTCGAACCACACGGCGGGCGCCGTCACTTCTTTCGCACCGGCCACCCTGACGCGCCAGCCACCACGAACTGACCCATGCAAATCTCAGCCAACGGCATCCAGCTCGAAGTCGAAGACCACGGCCCCGTCAACGGCGAGCCGCTGCTGCTCATCATGGGCCTGGGCATGCAGCTCGTGGCCTGGCACACCGACTTCGTCGCCAGCCTCGTGGCGCGCGGTTTTCGCGTGATCCGCTTCGACAACCGCGACATCGGCCTGAGCCAACGTTTTGACCACCTCGGTGTGCCGAACCTCGCGATCGACTCGATCAAGTACGCAGTCGGGATGAAGGTGACCGGCCCCTACACCGTGGCCGACATGGCAGACGACACGGCCGGCCTGCTCGACGCGCTCGGCCTGCAGAGCGCCCATGTGTGCGGCGCCTCGATGGGCGGCATGATCGCGCAGCAGCTCGCCGTGCGGCACCCGGCGCGCGTGAAGAGCCTGACGCTGATGATGACCAGCAGCGGTTCGCGCCGCCTGCCCGGGCCGGCGCTGAAGGTGCGCAGCGCCCTGATCTCGCGGCCCGACGACGCGAACAACATCGAGAGCGTGATCGCCCATTACGTGCGCTTGTACAAGCTGATCGGCAGCCCCGGATACCCGGCCGACGACGCGTATCTGCATGAGCGCCTGGGCATGTCGGTGCGGCGTTCGTACCGGCCGCAGGGCACGGCGCGCCAGATGGTTGCGATAGCGGCCGACGGCAACCGCTCGGAGCTGCTGTCGCAGATCAAGATGCCCACGCAGGTGATCCACGGGCACGACGATCCGCTCGTTCCCGTCGCCGCCGGCCACGATCTGGCGCAGAAGATTTCCGGCGCCAAGCTCGACGTGATCGAAGGCATGGGCCACGACCTGCCGGTCGAGCTGTGGCCGCGCTTCGTGGCCGGCATTTCCGCCGCCGCAGCGCGCGCCTGACGAGCGCGGCCACGGCGCCGCTCTCGGTTATTTCACCGACTGCACGTTCTCGTCGGCCAGCAGGCCCATGTCACGGATGTTGTGGTGGCGCGCGCGCCAGCCGCGGTAGCTGCGCCGCAGGTTGCCGATCGAGATCATGTAGTAGATGCCCTTGAGCGCCCACAATGACGGCTGGATCGGGCTGCGGCCGTACAGGTCGCCGGCCAGCAGCGACATCAACGCTTCTTTCACGCGCAGCGGGTTGATCGGGTACATGAAGAGCTGGCGGATCGTCGGGTTGGTCACGCGGGTGATGAACCACGAATACTCTTTCGGCCCCTTCTTCATCATTGCGTCGAAACGCTTGCGCTCGCGCGCAGCCTCGGTCGGCCGGTCGAGCGCAGCGGCGACCACGCCGGCGCCTTCGAAGGCGCTGACCATCGCGAGGTACACGCCCGACGAGAACATCGGGTCGATGAAGGTGTAGGCGTCGCCGAGCAGCAGGTAGCGCTCGCCGCTGGAGTGCGTGGCGTTGTACGAGTAGTTGCCGGTCGCGTGCACCGCGTCGTCCACACGCGTGGCATCTTTCAGCCGGTCGGCCAGTTCGGGGCACAGCGCGATCGTGTCGTCGAAGAACTCCGGCAGCGGCTTGTTGCGCGACTTCAGGTAGTAGGGCCAGCACACCGCGCCGACGCTGGTGGTGCCGTCGGCCAGCGGAATGAACCAGAACCAGCCGTGGGCGAACCACATGATGCTGATGTTGCCTTCCTTCTTGCCCGGAAGACGGCGCGCGTTCGTGTAGTGGCCGAACAGCGCCGAGCTGTTGTGCTTCGGGTTCTTTTCCTTGCAGCGCAGCTTGTTGGCGATGAAGGTGTCGCGCCCCGACGCGTCGACGACGAAGCGCGCGCGCCAGCGGCGGCGTGCGCCGCCGTCTTGCTCGGCCTGCACGGTCGCGCCGCTGGCATCGAACTCGACTTCGCGCACGCGGCAGCCTTCGATCGTTTGCGCACCGCGCGTGGCGGCGTTGCGGAAGAGCAGCTCGTCGAGTTCCGAGCGGCGCACCTGCCAGGCCGAAGGCCGGGTCTTGTCCCAGGCTTCGGCGAAGTCGACACAGCTGCGGTGCTCGTGGTCGGGCGAAACGAACTCGATGCCGAACTTCGGCATGCCGATCTTTTCGACCTGGTCTTTCACGCCGAGCCGTTCGAACAATTCGACGTTGCACGGCAGCAGCGATTCGCCGATGTGAAAGCGCGGGTGGTGGGCCTTCTCGAGCAGCACGACTCGGCGCCCTTGCGTGGCCAGCAGCGCCGCGATGGTGGAGCCGGCGGGGCCGCCGCCGATCACGAGCACGTCGCAGTTTTCTTCAAGGGGCTCGCTGACAGAGGTGGATTCAAACGTCATGGGAAAAGGATTCTCAGGCGGGTTTGACGGCGGTGTACTCGGAGAAGATGCCGAGTTCGACGTGGCGTTGCACGTTCTCGAAACCGGCGGCGCGCAGCGCGGCCAGCACCGAATCGGGCGGGATGCAGCTCTCGATCGTGTCCCAGTAATAACGCCACAGCTCGGCGGTGTCGCGCTGGCGTGCCACGACCGCGGCGATCATCGGCACCACGGCGCGCATGTAGGTTTTCAGCAGTGCGGTGCCGACGCGGCCGGCGGGTTTGCTGATCTCGAGCACCAGCAGGCGGCCGCCCGGGCGCAGCACGCGGTGGAATTCGGCAAACGCCGCGCTCACATCGGTGATGTGGCGCAGCGCGTAGCCCATGCTGACGAAGTCGCTGCTGGCATCAGGGCGTGGCAGTGCTTCGGCGCGCCCGCAGACGAGCTCGACGCCGGGCAGCGCCACCTCACCCATCATGCCGGGGCTGGGGTCGACACCGACCAGCCGGCCTTGCGCGCCGATCAGCGCGAGCGCTTCTCGGGCGACCAGGCCGGTGCCGATGCCCACGTCGAGCACTTCGGCCCCGGCGGCGAGCTGCGCCCGCAGCAGCGCCTGGCGGCGGTACCAGCGCCCCGAGCCGAGCGCGAGCACACGCTCGATGCGGTCGTAGTCGGAGGCGGTGCTGTCGAAGATGCGGCGCAGGTACAGCGCGTGGGCGGCCTCGTCGGCGTAGTAGGCGGGCAGAAGGGCGTGGGGGCGCAAGGCTTGCGCGGCGGCGGTGGTCGTGGTCGAGGGGTTCTTGCTCATGGGCGTGATTATCGCAAGGCGCGGAAGGCGGCCGACTCGCCAGTGGCCGCATAGAAGGGCGCGTGAATGTGGGTATGCTGGCGCGACCTTTGCTCCGGACCTCGCATGTCAACGACCCCGCCCCGCCAGCCCGTCGCCGCCCGCTCCGGCCGGCACCAGATCGTCATCGTCGGCGGCGGCGCCGGCGGGCTGGAACTGGCGACCACGCTCGGTAACACGCTGGGCAAGAAGGGCAAGGCCGACATCATCCTCGTCGACCGCACCCGCTCGCACATCTGGAAGCCCAAACTGCACGAGATCGCGGCCGGCAGCATGGACATGGGGATCCACGAGGTCGACTACCTGGCGCAGTCGCACTGGCACCACTTCCGCTACAACGTGGGCGAGATGACTGGCCTCGACCGCGAGGCGCAGCACATCACGGTGGCCGCCTTCATCGACGACGAAGGCCGGCAGGTCACTCCGCAGCGCACGGTGCCCTACGACACGCTCGTCATCGCCGTCGGCAGCCAGAGCAATGATTTCGGCACGCCGGGCGTGGCCGAGTACGCGCTCAAGCTCGAGACCGCGGCCGACGCGCGCCGTTTCAATCAGCGGCTGGTCAACGCCTGCATCCGCGCCCACGCGCAGCAGACGCCGCTGCAGCCGCAGCAGCTTCAGGTCGCGATCATCGGCGCCGGCGCCACCGGGGTCGAACTGTCGGCCGAACTGCACCGGACCACGCGCGAGGTGGTGGCCTACGGCCTCGACCGTATCGATCCCGACAAGGACATCAGCCTGAACCTGATCGAAGCTGCCGACCGCGTGCTGCCGGCGCTGCCGCGGCGTCTGTCGGAAGCGACCGAGGCGCTGCTGCGCAAGCTCGGTGTGGTGGTGCACACCGGTGCCAAGGTCGCCGAGGTGCAGGCCGAAGGCGTTCGCCTGGCGGACGGCCGGGTGATCCCCGCCGAGCTGGTGGTCTGGGCGGCCGGCATCAAGGCGCCGGCGTTCCTGCACGAGCTGGCCGGCCTCGAGACCAACCGCATCGACCAACTGGTGGTGCACACCACCTTGCAGACCACCCGCGACGCCAACATCTTCGCGATGGGTGATTGTTCGGCGTGCCCCTGGCCGCAGGCGCCGGGCGCGGCGGGCGATGCCACGGCCAAGCCGGCGTTCGTGCCGCCGCGGGCCCAGGCTGCGCACCAGCAGGCCTCGCACATGGTGGGGCAGATCCGGCGCCGTCTTGCCGGCCAGCCGCTGCGCGAATACCGCTACCGCGACTTCGGCTCGCTCGTGTCACTCGGCGAGTTCAGCACCGTCGGCAACATGATGGGCGCGCTGGTCGGCGGCAATCTGATGATCGAAGGTTATTTCGCCCGCCTCATGTACGAGTCGCTCTACAAGATGCACGAATACGCGCTGCATGGCGGGCCCAAGGTGGCGCTCGAAACCCTGTCGCGCATGATCACGCGGCGCACCGAGCCGCATGTGAAGCTGCACTGATTCTTGCGGCTCGAGCCGCAAGAATCAGGCTGCGAATGCCGGTCGGCTGGCGACGATGGGGAACGAGCGCGCCGGCGTGGCCGCACCCTGCGCGCGCAATTGGCCGTCGAAAGTCTGGCGTGCGCAGTCGGTGCAGGCGCCACAGGCAGTGCCGACGCGGAGCTCGTCCTGCAGGTCATTGAAGTCACGACAGCCGGCTTTGACTTCGCGCGCGATGTCGCGGTCGGAGACGCGGTGGCAGATGCAGACGATCATGGGCGTGCGGGGAGGGGAATCAACGAGCCCTGAATGTAATGCGAAGCGTTCGCATTTGCAAGCATTCCGACAATGACCTTGCCACTGAACAAGAGTCGACTTGAAGTGGCAGAGTGCCAGCTCGTATCTCGAACACAAGGATCACCATGGAGCTCACACGCCAGCCCAACGACGATCAGGCAACGCTCTGGAACGGCCCTGGAGGGCGCGCTTGGGTCGAACTGCAGCAATCGCTCGACCTGATGTTCAAGCCGATCGAGGACCTGCTGGTCGACGCGGCCGCCGCCAAGGATGCGTGCGCGTTGCTCGACGTGGGTTGCGGAACCGGCGGCACTACCCTCGCCGCCGCGCGCCGGCTCGGCCCGAAGGCGCGCTGCGTCGGCGTCGACATCTCCGAACCGATGATCGCGCTGGCCCGCGAGCGCGCCGAGCACGAAGGCTCGAAGGCCAGCTTCGTGCGGGCCGACGCGCAGGTGCACGGGTTCGAAGCCGCGGCCTTCGACCTGATCGTCTCTCGGTTCGGCGTGATGTTCTTCGACGACCCGGTCCGGGCCTTCGCGAACCTGCGGCATGCCGCCAAGGCCGGTGCCGAGCTCAGGCTCGTCGTCTGGCGCAGTGCTGGCGAAAATCCATTCATGACGACGGCCGAGCGTGCTGCCGCGCCACTGCTGCCCGAGCTGCCCCTGCGCCGGCCCGGCGCGCCGGGGCAGTTCGCCTTCGCGGACCGGGGCCGAATCTCTGCCATCCTGCGCGACAGTGGCTGGGCAGAGACCGAGATCCAGCCGATCGACGTGGCCTGCGGGCTGCCCGAGAGCGATCTGGGGACCTATCTGAGCCGGGTAGGTCCCGTGGGTCAGACCCTTCAGAGGGCGGACGAATCGACGCGCGCAAGGGTCTTGGCAAGCGTTCGCGCTGCCTTCGATCCGTATGTGCAAGGAACCGAAGTGCGCTTCACTGCGGCTTGCTGGACGGTCGGCGCGCGGGCGGTGTGACTTTGCGCGCACCCGATGCCGGGTCCGGCGCCACGACGCGGCGCAAGCCGAACAGATCGCGAATGCTGACGAGCCCGCGCTGTGTGTCCAGCAAGCGGGCCGCCACGAATTCGCCCATCTGCCGCGCTACGACCTCGCGCGTGGTGCCGAGGTGATGGGCCTGGTGCATCGACAATGCTGCGGTTGAGGCAGCGCAGGTGAAGATGCCGACGAAGTCCGGCGAACTCTGTACCAAGTGATACGTTGCGGACCCTGCGCCACGTTGTGGGCCGACAAACGACGATATTTCCAATATGAATCAAGCATTTAGCCCTTGGCGCCTGTCGGTTGCGCCGATGATGGACTGGACCGATAGGCACTGCCGGTACTTCCACCGCCTGCTCACGCGACATACGCGGCTGTACACCGAGATGGTGACCACCGGCGCGCTGTTGCACGGCAACGTGCCACGCCATCTCGACTTCAATGCCGAAGAGCACCCGGTCGCCTTGCAGCTCGGTGGCAGCGAGCCGGCCGACCTGGCACTGTGCGCGAAGCTCGCGCAGCAATGGGGTTACGACGAGGTCAACCTGAATTGCGGCTGCCCGAGCGAACGCGTGCAGCGCGGCGCGTTCGGCGCCTGCCTGATGGCCGAGCCGCAGCTCGTGGCCGATGGCGTGAAGGCGATGCGCGACGCGGTGGACCTGCCGGTCACGGTGAAACACCGCATCGGCATCGACCGCACCGAAAGCTACGAGTTCGTGCGCGACTTCGTCGGCACGGTGGCGCAGGCCGGTTGCGAAGTCTTCATCGTGCACGCGCGCAACGCCTGGCTCAAAGGCATCAGCCCGAAAGAGAACCGCGAGCTGCCGCCGCTGCGCTACGAGACCGTGCACCGGCTCAAGCGCGACTTCCCCGCACTGACCATCGTGCTCAACGGCGGCGTGAAGACGAATGCACAGATCGAGGAGCAACTCGTGCACGTCGACGGGGTGATGCTGGGCCGCGAGGCCTACCACCACCCGTGGCTGATGGCCGACTGGGACCAGCGCCATTTCGGGCAAGACAGCCGCGCGGCCGATCGGGACGAGATCGAAGCCGCGATGCTCGCCTACATGCTACGGGTGGCCGATTCAAGCGAACCGTGGTCGCACGTCGCGCGCCACATGCTGGGTTTGCACAACGGGTTGGCGGGTGCTCGGCGTTGGCGCCAGGTGTGGTCCAACCACCAGTTGAAGGCCGAGTCGCCGGCGACGGTGGCGGCTCTTGCCACGCGGGCTCGTTTGCAGGCGGTGGAAGAAACTTCCAGCGCCCTGTGACCGTGCCAGCGTGGCGCGTCAGCGCAGGTAGCGGCCGGCGGAGCGCACGTGCACCAGCTCGACGAAACGCGAGCCGGTGGGGCTCGGGCCGGTGAAGTCCAGTTCCATGCCGGCCACGCGTGTTTTCATCGCGCGCATCGCGCCATGCAGCGACTCTCGCGTGAGGTCGCGGCCGGCGCGGCGCAGGCCTTCGATCATCACCATCGCGTTGATCCAGCCTTCGAAAGCGTAGTAGCTCACCTCGGTCTTGGCGGCGGTGCAAAGCGCGCGGAATTCGCGCGCCGGGCCGTCGGCGTCGGCCCAGGCATAGGGCACGACCTGTGCCACCGACAGCCCGCCACGCATCTGCTCGCCGAGGCCCTTGGCCACCTGGTCGCCGGCCACAGTCGACATGCCGTAGAAGGCCGGGTTGGAACCGCTCTCCCACATGGTCTTCATCAGTGTGGCGATCGGGCTGCCGCTGAGGAACATGATGACCGCCTGCGGCTGCCCGGCGGCGATGGTCTTGGCGGCCTCGGCGGCGTTGCTGCCGTCGTTTTTCACGCCGGCAAATGAGGCCACCTCGAGGCTCGGGGTCTGGGCTTTCAGCAACGCACGCACGCGAGCCAGAACCTCTTCGCCACCGGGGTTGGCCAAATGGGCTACCGCGATGCGGGTGTTGCCGATCACGCCGAGCAGCTCGATCAGCTTTTCAGCTTCGCGGCCGTAGCTGGCACGCACGAAGTAGGCCGCATCCTTGGCCTTTTCGCGCACGCCGTCGCCGACCGCGTAGTTGCCGATCAACGGCGCGTTGCTTTCGCGCAGGATCGGCGTGGCCGCCGCTATCGTGCCGCTGCCCACGCCGCCGAAGAAGGCGAACACCTTGTGCTCGTTGAGCAGCGCCTTGTGGTTGGCCACCGCCTTGTCGGGCTTGAGCTCGTCGTCGAGCGACACCACGCGGATCTTTCGCCCCGCCAGCCCACCGTGACGGTTGAGCTCGTCGAAGGCGAGCTTCGCGCCGGCGTTGAAGCTGTTCACCGACGCACCCAACGGGCCGCTGAGCACGGCACTTTGCCCCAGCACGATTTCGCGATCGGAAATGCCGGAGGTCGCGGCGAATGCGCGCGTCAGGAATGCAGGGCCAAGGGCGGCGGCCGCGACACCGGTGAGCAGGGTTCGGCGGTTGTACATGCTTATGTTCCTGAACGAAATCGCAGTGCAGGCGATTCTGTCGCTCTGCCGCGTTCAATGCCTGCCGGATGCAGCGGATGCAGCGGGCTAGGGAGAACTACGACACATCCACCTTCTAAGTACAAACCCGAGTTTCGGTTGCGTGCGGGCCTCAGGCGGGCCGAACCGGCTAAGCCTTCGGCTGGCTTGGCCAAGTGGCCAGCACAACCCCCGCCAGGGCCAGCGCAAATGCGGCCGCTTGCGCTTCGCTGAAGTGCTCGCCGAGGACCAGCACGCCAGTGGCCGCGGCACTCACCGGCAGCAGCACCGTGAAGATGCCGGCCGATGAAGCGGGCACGTATTTCAGGCCGGTCATCCACAGCCACACCGTGACCATGCTGGCCGCGATCGAATAGAACAGCAGCAGCCACCAGGAACCCGCAGCCACTGTGCCGAAGTCGAAACGCAGCGCCTGCCACAGGCCGAGCGGCGTGACGAGCGCCAGGCCCCACAGGTTGATCAGTGCGCTGATGCGTTTCGGGCTGACGTTGCCGGTGAGCTTTTTGCCCATCACCACATAGCTGGCTTCGCACAGCACCGCGCCGAGCAAGAGCAGGTTGCCGAGCAGCGAGCTGGCGTTCGCCGCAGCGTTGTTCTTCGCGAACGACACGAGCGCTATGCCGCCGACCGCGCAGGCGATGCCAAGCATCACACGGGGCGCGATGCGTTCCTTGAGGAACATGCGCGACATCAGCGCCACCGCCGCCGGTATGCCGGCCATGATCACGCCGGCAGCCAGGGCCGAGCTCATCGACACGCCGAAAAGCATGCAGATCGAAAACAGGAAGTTCCCGAAGAACGATTCGAAGAACAGCAGCCAGCGGTCGTGCCGGCTCAGCGGCTGTTCAGTGGTGCTGCGCTTGACCCAGCCGGCCATCGCCACGGCCGCGATGCCAAAGCGCAACCAGGCCAGCAGGAAGATCGGGAACACCAGCACCAGCACCTTCGACAAGCCCACGTAGCTGCCCACCAGCGCCATGCTGGCGGCCAGGCTGAGGTAGGCGAGCCAGGGAATGACGACTGGCACGGTCATGGGGTAGCGCCGCGGCGCGCGAGGCCGTGCGTGGCCTCAGAAGACATCGGCGTAACGCTCCAGCTCCCAGGCACTGACGTGGCGCGCATAGGCCGACCATTCGGCGCGCTTGAGGCGGATGAACTCAGTGCTCAATGCGGTGCCGAGCGCGCCTTGGACAGTGCTGTCGGCTTCGAGCGCGACGATGGCTTCACCAAGGCTCTGCGGCAACAGGCCGATGCCGCGGGCGGCAAGCTCGGCGGGCGTGCGCTCGAACAGGTCGTCGGTGCACTCGGTGCCCGGGTCGAGGTGGCGGTCGATGCCGTCGAGCCCGGCGGCGATCAATGCAGCGGTGGCGAGGTAGGGGTTGGCCGACGCGTCGGGCAGCCGCCACTCGAAGCGGCCGGGCAGGGTACGGACCAGCGCGGTGCGGTTGTTCGGGCCATGCGCCACCACGGCCGGCGCCCAGCTGGTGCCCGAGAGCGACTCGCCCACCACGAGCCGCTTGTATGAATTGACCGTCGGTGCCGCGACCGCGCACAGCGCCGCCGAATGGGCGAGCACACCCCCGACGAAGTGGCGCAGCAACTCCGGCATGCCGTGGGTCGTGTCGTCGAACAGGCCCCGCTGGCCCTGCCACAGCGACACATGGAAGTGCAAACCGCTGCCGGGCTGGTTGGCGAAGGGCTTGGGCATCATCGAGAACAGGCTGCCGTGGCGTTCGGCCAGTGCGTGCGCGGCTTGCTTGAAGAGCATCAAGGCATCGGCGCTTTCGAGCGCGCCGGCATGCATGAAGTTGATCTCGTATTGGCCCTGCGCGTCTTCGTGGTCGGTCTGGAACACGTCGAGCCCGCAGCGCTGCAGGCCGTCGGCCAGTTCGGCCAGGAAAGCGTGCTGGCGCGGCAGGCTTTTCAGGTTGTACGAGGGCTTGTCGAGGCGGTCCTGAGCGTCCGCCGGCTCGATGCCGCCGGCGCCGCGGCGCAACAGGAAAAACTCGGGTTCGATGCCGGTCTGCAGCGACCAGCCACGCTCCGCGAGGCGCGCGATCTGGCGCTGCAGCACCTGGCGCGGGCAGGCGTCGAACGGTTCGCCGGCCACGAAGCCGTCGCAGACGATGCGGGCGTAGCCCGGCATCCACGGCAAGGCCCGCGCAGTGTTCGCATCACCGCGGCCGTAGTACTCGGAGCGCGGCCCCATGCGCGGCAGGCCGGTGCCGGCGATCGACGGCCCAGAAAAGCCCGCGCCGGTGTGCAACACCGTGCCCAGGTGTGCGAGCGGCACCAGCTTGCCCTTGGCCACCCCGTGGATGTCGGTGAACTGCGCGATCAGCGTGTGCACGCCCTCGGCGGCCAGCGCTTTTTGCAGGCGTTGAACTGTGTCTTCGTCCGCTTGGCTCATGCGAGCGCGGCACGCATTCCGGCGCGCAGCATCTCCATCGCTTCCTCGAACACCGGCTCGGAAACGGTGAGCGGGAACAGGAAACGAACGACGTTCGCGTTGACGCCGCAGGTGAGCAGGATCAGGCCGCGCTTGAGCGCTTCGGCCTGAACCTTCTTCGTGAAGTCGGCGTCGGGCGTGTTCGCGCCGACACGATTGAATTCAACCGCGACCATCGCGCCGAGACCGCGCACGTCGGCGATCTGCGGCACTTCGGCGCGCAGCGATTCGAGCACCGCCTTGAGCCGGTCGCCCAACATCTGGCCACGTTCGGGCAAGCGTTCGTCACGCATCACGTCGATCACCGCATGCGCGGCGGAAATGGCCAGCGGGTTGCCGGCGTAGGTGCCGCCCAGGCCGCCAGGCGCAGGCGCGTCCATGATCTCGGCGCGGCCGGTCACCGCCGAGAGCGGCAAACCCCCGGCGAGCGACTTGGCGATCGTCATCAGGTCGGGCGTGACACCGAAATGCTCCATCGCGAACATCTTGCCGGTGCGGCCGAAACCAGTCTGGATCTCGTCAGCGATCAAGACGATGCCGTGTTCGTCGCACAGCGCGCGCAACCACACAACCGCTTCCTGCTGGATCACGTTGAACCCGCCTTCGCCCTGCACCGGCTCGAACACGATCGCCGCCACGCGGCTCGGTTCGATGTCGGCCTTGAAGAGGTGCTGCACCGCCTTCTTCACCTCGGCGAGGTTCGTGCAATGGCAAGGGAAGGGCACGTGGTAGACCTCGGGCGCGAACGGCCCGAAGCCGGCCTTGTAGGGCTGCACCTTGCCGGTCAGCGACACGGCAAACAGGCTGCGGCCGTGGAAGGCGCCGCTGAACGCGATGACACCCGAGCGCTTCGTGTACGAGCGCGCGATCTTGATCGCGTTTTCGATCGCTTCCGCGCCGGTGGAAAACAGCGCCGTCTTCTTCGCATGCGTGCCCGGTGTCATCACATTCAGCTTCTCGGCAAGCGCGATGTAACTCTCGTAGGGCACGACCTGATAACAGGTGTGCGTGAAGCGCTTCAGCTGCTCGGCGACGGCCGCCACGACCTTCGGGTTGCCGTGGCCGGTGTTCATCACCGCGATGCCACCGGCGAAGTCGATGTAGCGGCGGCCTTCCACGTCCCACAGCTCGGCGTTGTCGGCACGCTCGGCGAAGAAGGTGCCCATCACGCCCACGCCGCGCGGCGTGGCGGCGGCCTTGCGGGCCATCAGCTGTTCGTTCTTCGAGTGGTTCATGGCAGTCGCCTCCTTGCGCTCACTCCGCGTCGATGCGGATCCAGGTGGTCTTCAGCTCGGTGTACTTGTCGAAAGCGTGCAGCGATTTGTCGCGGCCGTTGCCACTTTGTTTGAAGCCACCAAAGGGCACGGTGATGTCGTCTTCGTCGTACTGGTTCACGTGCACCGTGCCGGCGCGCAGCGCACGCGCCACTCGGTGGGCGCGGTTGATGTTGTCGCTCCACACACTCGCCTGCAGGCCGTAGGCGCTGTCGTTGGCCATGGCCACGACCTCGGTTTCGGTCTTGAAGCGGATCACCGACAGCACCGGCCCGAAGATTTCTTCGCGCGCGATCTTCATGCGGTTGGTGACGCCCTCGAACACCGTCGGCTCGATGTAATAACCGCCCGTCTCGTTCATCACCTGACGCCCGCCGCTCAGCACGCGCGCGCCTTCGCTGCGGCCGGCTTCGATGTAGCCGAGCACACTGCGCATCTGGGTTTCGTCGACGATGGCGCCGATCTCGTTCTTGCCACCCAGCGGGTCACCGGGGGCGTACTTCGGTGCTTCGGATTGGATGACGGCCGTGAACTCGTCGGCCACCGATTCATGCACGAACACGCGCGACGGTGCATTGCAGCTTTCACCGGCGTTGAAGAACAGGCTGCCGGCGGCGGTTTTCGCGGCGCGGGCCACGTCCTTGAAATCGTCGAACACGACGAAGGCCGACTTGCCGCCGAGCTCGTTGTACACGCGCTTCAAGTTGCTGCGGCCCGCGTACTCGAGCATCTTGCGACCCACGCGCGTGCTGCCGGTGAAACCGATCGCGTCGACGTCCATGTGCAACGCGAGCGCTTCGCCGGCTTCGCCACCCAAGCCGGGCACGACGTTGAACACCCCTTCGGGCAGGCCGGCCTGAACCGCCAGTTCGGCCAGGCGCAAGGCCGTCAGCGGTGACTTCTCGCTGGGTTTCAGCACCACGCTGTTGCCGGTGGCCAGCGCCGGGCCGAGCTTCCACGCGGCCATGATCATCGGGTAGTTCCAGGGCACGACCGCGCCGATCACGCCCATCGGCTCGCGTGTGATCAGGGCCAGCGCGTTGTGCCCGGTCGGCGCGATCTCGTCGTAGACCTTGTCGATGGCCTCGGCATACCACGCGATGCAGCGCGCTGCCGAGCCCACGTCCACCGCGAGGCTGTACTGGATCGGCTTGCCCATGTCGAGTGTTTCGATCAGGGCGAGTTCTTCTTTTGCACCGAGGATCAACTCGGAAAAGCGCTGCAACACCTTCTTGCGCACCGCCGGTGGTTTGCCCGACCAGCGGCCGTCGTCGAAAGCCTGGCGGGCCGACGCCACCGCCGCATCGATGTCGCGCGCGTGGCCACGTGCCACCTTCGTCAGCACACGGCCGTCGATCGGAGAGATGCAGTCGAAGGTCTCGCTCGACAGCGCCGCCACACGCTGGCCGCCGATCAAAGCCCGGCCATCGAACCGAAGCTCGGTGGCGCGGGCGTGCCAGTCGATGGGCGGGGCTTTGCTGGTCGTGGCCATGGTGTGCGTCAGAAGCTCAGCACCATCGAGGCGCCGAGCAGGTGGTTGGACTTGCTGTAGCTGCCGTCCTTCGCGTCGATGAAGACGGCCTGGTTGGCGCGGTCGAGCCGGTATTCGGCCTTGAAGGTGGTGTTGGCATTGAAAAGATAGCCCACGCCGAAGGAAAGCGCCATGCGGTTCGCGCCACGCTCGGGGTCGGCGACCATCCAGCCGCCGGCGCCGTCGTCCACATAGCCCGGGCCGATGCCGTTGCGGTCGTCGGAGAAGGTGTAGCCGAGCAGGCCGCCGCCGTTTTTCTTGTTGTTGATGTAGTCGAGCCGCGCAATGCCTTCGAAACGTGGCGTGAACTTGTAGGCTGCCAGCACCGAGGCGCCGTACCAGCGCGAGTCGCGCAATTCGCCGGTGACCGGGTCGGCGGTGATCGCGCCCTTGCGCTGCTGGCCATAGCTCACTTGGCCGACCACCGTCCAATCGCCGCGGATGAAGTAGGCGTCGGCCTCGAACAGGTTCACGAACGTGTCGCGCGTGTCGTAGGGGTCGCCGGTGACTGGGTTGCCCACGCCGTCGTCGGCGCGGAAGTTGGCGGCCTTGCCGTGCACGCCGGCAAAGCCGAAGCCCTGGTACTCGCCCTTGGAATAGTCGACGCGGTAGGCGAACACCGGTGTCTTGTTGCTGTTGGTCTTGCGCGACGCGTTCATGTTGGCGACCACGCCCTTCATGATCCACTTGCCGCTGGTGATTTCCATGCCGGCGCCGGTGTAGGCGGTGGGCAGCGTGAAGTCGAACAGCAGGTTGTGCGTGATCAGCTTGTTCTGCGTCGGCGGCAGGTATTCGTAACCCGACCAGTCGGGGATCTGGCCGGCGATCAGGCGCGTCTGCAGGTCACCGAGCGGGACCGAGACGCTCGCTTCATGCACGATCGACTGGCCGTCGAAGACCGCCCCCACGCCGCGGTTCGGCGCGAGCGTCAGGCGCCACTTCGTGCCGCCGTCCATCTCTTTCTGGAAGTCGATCATCGCCATGCCGAAGTACGAGTTGTCGTAGTTGTAGCCGTCGTCGCCCACCGAGTTCAGGAACTGGAAGCCGGCGCGGTTCTGCCGGCGGTTGTAGATGAAGCTCGGGTCCATCTGGCCGCTGATCTTCAGGCCCTTGAAGCCTTGCGCTTCGATTGCGTCTTCGAGCGCTTCGGTCTTCACGCTGACGCGGTTGAAGTCTTGCAACTGCTGCGGCGTCATGCCCCACTGCTTGTCAGCCTCGGCCGGCGCGCTCTTGGCCTTGAGTGCATCTTCGAGTTGGGTGACGCGGTCTTTCAGCGCCTTCAGCTCTTTCATCAGATCATCGTTCGATTGCGCCAGGGCCAGCGACGGGAACGCTGCCGCCAGGGCAAGGGCGATGGCGTGCTGCTGCAACTTCTTCATGCGGTCTCTCCTCTTGTTGATTCGTTTCGGTTGTTGGTTCTTCAGCCGGCGCGCACGGCGGCGGCCATCTCGGCCGCGCGAATGCGCTCACGCCGGGCGATCACGTAACTGGCGGCGACCACGCCGATGGTCACCAGCGTGACGATCAGCGTGGCGATCGCGTTCACACTCGGGTTCAGGCCGAGGCGGGCGCGCGAGAAGATCACGAGGGGCATGGTCGTGGCGCCGGGGCCGGACAGGAAGGCCGAAAGCACCACGTCGTCGAGCGACAGCGTGAATGTGAGCAGCCAGGCTGACATCAGCGCCTGCGAGATCATCGGCAGCGTGACCAGCGTGAACACCTGCCACGGCTTTGCGCCGAGATCCATCGCCGCTTCTTCGAGCTGTGGGTTCAGGTCTTGCAGGCGGGCCTGCACGATCACTGCGGCGTAGGCCATGCCGAGCAGCAGGTGTCCCATCCAAATCGTGACCATGCCACGCTCGGGGAAACCGAGCGCACGCTGCAGCGACACCAGCATCAGCAGCAGCGACAGGCCGATGATGACTTCCGGCATCACCAGCGGCGCGTTGACCATGCCCGAGAACAGCGTGCGCCCGCCGAAGCGCCGGTACTTCACGAGCGCGATCGCGGCGAGCGTGCCCAGCACGACCGACGAGCACGCGGTGAAGAACGCGATCTTCAGCGACAGCCACAGGCCCGACAGCATTTCGGCGTCACTGCCCAGCGCGGCATACCACTTGAGCGTGAAGCCGCGCCAGACGTTGGGCACCGGCGAGTCGTTGAACGAGTACAGCACCAGCGCCACGATCGGCAGGTACAGGAAGACGAACCCGAGCGACAACCAGCCGCGCCCGAACCACTTGTTGATGGCGGCGGCGTTCATGAGCGCTTCTCCACCGCTTCGGCCTGATACTTGTTGAAGATCGCCAGCGGCACGATGATAAGCAGCACCATCGCTACCGCCACGGTCGACGCCATCGGCCAGTCGTTGTTGCTGAAGAACTCGTCCCAGAGCGTGCGGCCGATCATCTGCGTCTGCGGGCCGCCGAGCAGTTCGGGGATCACGTACTCACCGACACACGGAATGAAGACGAGCATCGAACCGGCGATGATGCCGGCCTTCGACAAGGGCACCGTGATCTTCCAGAACGCGACCCAGGCGGTGGCGCCCAGATCGCTGGCTGCTTCGAGCAGACGCAGGTCCATCTTCGCCAGGTTCGAGTACAGCGGCAGGATCATGAAGGGCAGGTAGGTGTAGGTCATGCCCAGCACCAGCGAGAACGGCGTGTTCATCAGCTGGCCCTGCGCCGGGATCAGGCCGAAGGCGAGCAGCAGGCGGTCGAGGCCGAGGCCGGCGATGAAGTCTGCGGCCCAGCCGTGTTCGCTGAGCAGGCCTTTCCAGGCGTAGACGCGCAGCAGGAAGGATGTCCAGAAAGGCAGCATCACCAGCATCAGCAGGGTGGGTTGCAGCGTGGCCCTGGCGCGCGCCATGAAGTAGGCGAACGGGTAGCCGATCACCAGGCACAGCACGGTCGTGACCGCGGCGTACTTCAGGCTCGACACGTAAGTCAGGAAGTACAGGTCGTCCTGCACCAGCGAAGCGTAGTTGCTGAGCTTGAGCGACAGCGCCAGCACGCCGTCTTTCCAGGTCAGCACGTCCTTGAAGGTGACGGTCTCCATCTCGGAGACGCTGATCTTCAGCACGATCAGGAACGGCAGCATGAAGAACAGCAGCAGCCAGAAGTAGGGCACGCCGATGACGGCCCAGCGGCCGCCACGCCCCGCGCTGTTCAAACGCCCACTCATGCTGTCAGCACCACTTGCGAGGTGGGCGACCAGCTCGCCCAGGCCTCGTCGCCCCAGGTCAGCGCGTGATCGCGGTGGCGCTCGGTGTTGCTGGCGCTGATCTTCAGCACCAGGCCGCTCGCCAGCAACAGGTGGTAGACCGTGAAGCTGCCGAAGTAGGCCATGTCTTTCACGGTGCCGCGCACGCGGTTGAATTCAACACCGGGCTCGCCATCGGCCGGGGCCATCGCGTCACGCGCGATGCGGATCTTCTCGGGCCGCACCGCGACCGACACACTCATGCCCTCGGTGCCGGTGATGCCGTGGCCGACGTAGTGTGTGCAGTCGGCGCAGCGGATCGTCACGTGGTCGGTGGCGTCGGTCTCGAGCGTGCCTTCCATCAGGTTCACGTTGCCGATGAAGTCGGCCACGAAACGGTTCGCCGGCGTCTCGTAGATCTCGCTCGGCGCGCCGACCTGCAGGAAACGGCCTTCGCTCATCACCGCGATGCGCGACGCCATCGTCATCGCTTCTTCCTGGTCGTGCGTGACCATCACGCAGGTCACGCCGACCTTCTCGATGATGTTGACGAGCTCGATCTGGGTTTCTTCGCGCAGCTTCTTGTCGAGCGCGCCGAGCGGCTCGTCGAGCAACAGCAGCTGCGGCTTCTTCGCGAGGCTGCGCGCCAGCGCGACACGCTGCTGCTGGCCGCCCGAAAGCTGATGTGGCTTGCGCTTGGCGAACTTGCCGAGCTGCACGAGCTTCAGCATCTCGTCGACCCGCGCCGCCACCTCGGCCGATGGCATGCCGCTGCGGCGCGGCCCGAAGGCCACGTTGTCCCAGACCGTCATGTGCGGGAACAGCGCGTACGACTGGAACATCATGTTCATCGGGCTCTCGTAAGGCGGCATGCCCGCGAGGTCTTGCCCGTTGAGCACGATGTTGCCCGAGGTCGGCGTCTCGAAGCCCGCCAGCATGCGCAGCAGCGTCGTCTTGCCGCAGCCCGAAGAACCGAGCAGCGCGAAGATCTCGCCCTTGGCGATGTCGATGCTGACGTTGTTGACCGCCTTGTAGCCGCTGAAGTCCTTGACGACGTTGCGGATCTGCAGGAAAGCTTCAGCGCTCATCGCAGGCTCACAGGCCGGTCTTGAACGAGGTGTAGGTGCGCGTCATCAGGCGCCGAATGTCGTTGTTGATCGCCTCGGGCACCGACATCTTCTTCATCTCGGCCTCGCTCGGGAATACGGTCGGGTCGTTCGCCACTTCGGGCTTGATGAACTTGCGCGATTCCTTGTTCGGGTTGGCGTAGAACACCTTGTTGGTGATGCTCGCGTGCACCTCGGGGCGCAGGATGTAGTTGATGAACTTGTGCGCGTTGCCCGGGTGCGGCGCGTCGGCCGGGATCACCATGGTGTCGAAGAACAGCAGGCCGCCGGTCTTGGGCAGCAGCGCTTCGATCTTCTGGCCGGTCTTGCCTTCGATGGCGCGGTTCTTTGCGATGTTGATGTCACCCGACCAGCCGAAGGCCAGGCAGATCGAGCCGCTGGCCATGTCGTTGATGTACCCCGAGGCGCTGAACAGCGTCACGTAGGGGCGGATCGACTTCAGCAGCGCCGCCACGCCCGCGTAGTCGCCGGCGTTCTTGCTGTACGCGTTCTTGCCCAGGTACCACAGCGCGGCCGGCACCACCTCGGTGGCCGAGTCGAGGAACGAGACGCCGCACGACTTCAGCTTGGAGATGTACTCGGGCTTGAAGATCAGGTCCCAGGCGTTGTCGGGCATCGGCATGCCGCCCAGCGCGGCTTTGACCTTGTCGACGTTGATGCCCACGGTGTCGTAACCCCACAGCCAGTTCACCATGTACTGGTTGCCCGGGTCGAGCTTGGCGAGCTGGGCCTGGATGTCGGGGTCGAGGTTCTTGTAGTTCGGAATCAGGCTCTTGTCGATCTTGCGCAGCAGCCCGCCATCGGCCTGCAGCTTGGCCCAGCCGGAAGACGGCACGACCACGTCGTAGCCGGTCTTGCCGGCCACCAGCTTGGCGTGCACGATTTCGTTGTTGTCGAAGTTGTCGTAGCGGACCTTGATGCCGGTTTCTTTCTCGAAATTCTTGATCGTGTCTTCGGCGATGTAGTCGGACCAGTTGTAGACGTTCAGCAGCTTCTCTTCTTCCTGCGCTCGTGCCGGCCCGGCAAACAGCAGGCCGGCCGCAGCGGCCAGTGAGGCCAGGGAGAGAACAGTGTTGAACATCCGTTTCATGGTCGAGTCCTTGTCATTGGAAGTTGATTCGAATCTTGGGCGCGCCGGGCAGTCTAGCCAGCGCAGGCCTTGGTCAGCTACAGGCAAACCCCGTGCCATGCGCGTTAGGCTTGCAGCCAGCCCTGGCGAGTGGCATCAGCGAGCGTGAGGTCGAGGCAGCGGCGGATCAGCGCCATCATCTCGTCGATCTGCGCGCGCGTGATCACCAGCGGTGGCGCCACGATCATGCGGTCGCCCACGGCGCGCATGATCAGCCCGTTGCCGAAGCAGTGGCCGCGGCAGACCATGCCGATCTCGAGCGCACCCGGGAAGGTCTTGCCGGTCGCCTTGTCCTGCACCAGCTGCACCGCACCCATCAGGCCGCAGGTCTGCACTTCGCCCACGAGCGGGTGCTCGGAAAGGGTCGCGAACTGCTGCGCCAGATAGGGGCCGACGTCGTCGTGCACACGCTCGACGATGCGTTCGCGCTGCAGCACGCGGATGTTCGCGATCGCCACCGCGCACGCCACCGGGTGGCCGGAGTAGGTGTAGCCGTGGTTGAACTCGCCGCCCTGTTCGATCATCACCTTGGCGACGCGCTCGCCGACCATCACGCCACCGAGCGGGATGTAGCCCGAGGTCACGCCCTTGGCAAAGGTCATCAGGTCGGGCTTGAAGCCGAAGCGCTCGCAGCCGAACCAGTGGCCGGTGCGGCCGAAGCCGCAGATGACTTCGTCGGAGACGAGCAGGACGCCGTACTTGTCGCAGATGCGCTGGATCTCTGGCCAGTAGGTTTCGGGCGGCACGATCACGCCACCCGCACCTTGCACCGGTTCGCCGATGAAGGCGGCGACCTTGTCGGCGCCGACTTCCAGGATCTTCGCTTCCAGCCAGCCGGCCGCTTTCAGACCGAACGCATCGCGGCTCAGGCCTTGGCCGAGTTCGAACCAGAACGGCTGCTCGATGTGCGTGATGCCGGGAATCGGTAGCCCGCCCTGCGCGTGCATGCCGCTCATCCCGCCGAGCGATGCGCCCGCCATGGTCGAGCCGTGGTAAGCGTTGTTGCGGCTGATGATGACCGTGCGCTCGGGTTGGCCCAGCACGTCCCAGTAGCGGCGCACCATGCGCACGACGGTGTCGTTGCCTTCCGAACCCGAGCCCGAGAAGAACACGTGCTTGAACTGCGGCGGCGTCACTTCGGAAAGCAGCTCGGCGAGTTCGATCGCCGGGGGCGTAGCGGTCTGGAAGAAGCTGTTGTAGAACGGCAGCTCGGTCATCTGCTTCGTGGCCGCTTCGATCAGCTCGGTGCGGCCGTAGCCGACGTTCACGCACCACAGGCCCGACATCGCATCGAGGATCTTGTGGCCGTCGCTGTCGCGCAGGTAGATGTTGTCGGCCGAGACGATCACGCGCGAGCCCTTGTTCGCGAGCGACTTGAAGTCGGTGAACGGGTGCAGGTAGTGTGCCGAGTCGGCGGCCTGCCAGGCTTGCGTGCTGCGCGGCGCGACGGTCGGTTTGAGGATGGCGTTCATGGCTGTTTCCTTGATCGGACGTGTCGGGTCAAACGTGAAGCAGAAGATGTTCGCGCTCCCACGGCGAGATCACCTTCATGAACTCGTCATGCTCGATTTCCTTGACCTCGGAATACACCGTGATGAACTCCTTGCCGAGCATGTCGTGCAGATCCTTTTCATCGGCGAGCCAGCCCAAGGCTTCGCTGAGCGAGCGCGGCAGCTCGAACGCCGACAAGTAGGCGTCGCCCTTGCATTCGGGGGCGGGTTCGATTCGGTTCTTCATTCCGAGATAACCGCAGGCCAGGGTGGCAGCGAGCGCCACATACGGGTTCGCATCGGCGCCGATCACGCGGTTCTCGACGCGACGCGCCGCCGGCGTGGCCACCGGCGATCGGATGCCCACGGTACGGTTGTCGGTGCCCCACTGGATGTTGATCGGCGCCGCCTTGCCGCGCACCAGCCGCCGGTAGGAATTGACGTAGGGCGCGTAAAAGGCCATCGCCGCTGGCGTGTACTTCTGCAGGCCGCCGATGTACCAGTAGAACTCCTTGCTCGGCGAGCCGTCGGGGTTGCTGAAGATGTTCTTGCCGGTCAACTTGTTGACGATGCTCTGGTGCACGTGCATCGCGCTGCCCGGCTCGCCGGCAATCGGCTTGGCCATGAAGGTGGCGAACATGTCGTGGCGCATCGCCGCTTCGCGCAGCGTGCGTTTGAAGAAGAACACTTCGTCGGCCAGGCCCAGCGGGTGGGCGTGGAAGAAATTGATCTCCATCTGCCCGGCGCCGACTTCGTGAATCAGCGTGTCGACGTTCAGTTCCATCTTCTCGCAGTAGTCGTAGACATCTTCGAACAGCGGGTCGAACTCGTTCACCGCGTCGATCGAGTACCCCTGGCGCGAGGTCTCGGCACGGCCGCTGCGGCCGATGGGCGGCTTCAGAGGAACGTCGGGGTCGGTGTTGCGCGCCACCAGGTAGAACTCGACCTCGGGTGCCACGACCGGCTCCCAGCCCTCGGCCGCGTAGAGGTCGCAGACCTTGCGCAGCACCGAACGCGGCGCAAACGGAATGAGCTTGCCGTCGCGGTCGTAGCAGTCGTGAATCACCTGTGCGGTCGGGTCGGTGGCCCAGGGCACGATGCGCACGGTCGACGGGTCGGGCCGCAGGTGCATGTCGCGGTCGGTCGGGTGGATCACGTCGTAGTACGGGCCGTCTTCCGGGAACTCGCCCGTCACGCCGATGGCGACCGTGGCTTCCGGCAAGCGCATGCCGCGGTCTTCGGTGAATTTTTCGCGCGGCAGGATCTTGCCGCGCGCCACGCCGGTGAGGTCGGGCACGAGGCACTCGATCTCGGTGACGCGCCGTTCGTTGAACCAGTTTTCGAGGTCTGCGAATGTGAAATTGCTCTTGTCCACCATGGGGCACCTGACAGAAGTTGGGCGTGTCGTGAAGCTCACGTGCGCCGGAAAAAAGTACGGGATCGGGTCGGTTCGAACGCGGCCTGGCCGCGGGCGCCGCTATCGATCCGGGTCTTGGTGCGGGACTCGGTGGCGGTCGCGAAACGCCGCGCAGGCCACGCCGAAAGCACGCAGCAGTTGCATCGACACCGGGTTGCTCGCGGCCTGCCATTCGGGGTGCCATTGCACGCACAGGTTGAACGCCGGAGCGGCTTCGACCGAAAAGGCTTCGACGAGCCCGTCGGGCGCGAGCGCTTCGACCCGCAGCCCGCTGGCGAGGCGGTTCACGCCCTGGCCGTGCACCGAGTTGACTTCGATGCGGCCTTCGCCCAGCACGCGGGCGAGCGCGCCGCCGGGCAGCACGGTCACGTGATGGGCCGGGCCGTACTGCACCTCGGCCGGGCCGTCATGAGCGCCGCGGTGGTCGTGCTGGCCCGGTACTTCCTGCACGGCCTGGTGCAGCGAACCGCCGAGCGCGACATTGGTTTCCTGGAAACCGCGGCAGATCGCGAACAGTGGGATGCCGCGCTCGAGTGCGCGCGGGATCAGCGGCAGCGTCCAGCCGTCGCGTTCGGGGTCGAGTGGCAGCGTGGTGTCGTGTACGGCTTCGCCGAAGTGGCTGGGGTGCACATTCGACGCCGATCCGGTCAGGAAAACGCCATCGGCCAGGTCGAGCAGCGCATCGATCTCGCCGGCTTCGACTCCAGGTACGACCAGCGGTTGGCAACCCGCGAGCCGCACCGCGTCGATGTATTTTTTGCCGGCCACGTGGAACGGGTGCTGGCCGAGCATGCGGTTGCACGCGGGCACGAGAACCACCGGTTTGGCGGGGTTTGATGAGCGAGGCGTGGCGGGTTTCATGAGGCTTGCTGCGAGAGACGGCTTGACTGCTTCGTCCCCCGGCATTCTTGGAGCGGATAGCGAGCAAAGAATGTGCCGCCGCTGTCAATGCGACGCAGTTTCACAGCATGTCCTTCAAACGGTAGTAAGCCATGCCCGCCACCAGCGCCGGCGTGCGCAGCAACGCGCCCCCGGGGAAGTTGCGGTGGCGGATGCGGGCAAAGGTGTCGAAGCGCTCGGCGTCACCGGCAATGGCCTCGGCCACCAGCCGACCCGCCAGGCCGGTGAGCGCCAGGCCGTGGCCCGAAAAGCCCTGCAGGTAGTAGACGTTCGAAAAGGCGCGCGCCGCACCGGCATCGGGCAGGCGCCCGAAGTCGGGCGCGCGGTTCATCGAGATGTCGACGAAGCCGCCCCAGGCGTATTCGACCCGCGTGTTCCTCAGCTGCGGAAAGCTGCGTGCCATGCGCCTTTGCATGCTCGCCGCCAGGTTCATCGGCGTGCTGGTGCTGTAGCTGACGCGGCCGCCGTACAACATGCGGTGATCGGCGGTGGGCCGGAAGTAGTCGAGCACGAAGTTGGTGTCGCACACCGCCGATTGCGAAGGCACGAGCGACTGTGCGAGCGCCGGGTCGAGCGCCTCGGAGGCGACGATGTAGGTGCCGACCGGCATGATCCGGTGCTCGAGCGCCGGCGCAATGCCTTGCAGGTAGACGTTGCCGGCGAGCAGCACATGCGATGCGCGCACCGAGCCGGTGGCGGTGCGCAGCACAACCGTGCTGCCGGGTTCGATCCCGGTCACGGCCGATTCTTCGTGGATGCGAACGCCCAGGCTGGCCGCAGCACGCGCCAGACCGAGGCTGTATTTCAGCGGATGCAAATGGCCGCCGAGCGGGTCGTGCACGCCACTGTGAAAGCGCGGGCTGGCGATCCATTTCGGCAAGTCGGCCGGCGCGATCCATTGCGTCGCGTAGTCGTAGCTGCGCTCCATGTGCGCTTGCCATGCCTGCAGCTCGCGCGCCTTGCGCGCACCGACGGCCACGCTGAGGTAACCGCTGCGCCAATCGCAGTCGATCTCGAAACGCTCGCGGCGTTCGCCGATCAGGCGCAAGGCTTCGAGCGTCATGTTCCACACCTGGCGCGAGGCCGCGGCACCGAGCTGCTGCTCGATCACCGTTTGCTCGCAGGCCAGGCCCGCGATCACCTGGCCACCGTTGCGACCCGAAGCACCCCAACCGACCTGCCGCGCTTCGAGCACGACGACGCTGTAACCCCGATCGGCCAGTTCGATGGCCGCCGACAAGCCCGCCAGACCACCCCCCACCACCGCCACGTCGCACTCGACATTCGATTGCAATGACCCGAAGCCCCGATCACGCAGCGCTGTGGCTGCGTAGTAGGAGTTTTTCGTCAGTTGCTGGTCGGCGCTGAGCAGGGACATGAACGGGTGTGCGCTAGGCAAGCCTCTTATGGATGGGTGGTGTTTACGGGTTCGGCCGGGATCAACCCGTCGACTTCAGCACGTCGGCAATCGTGCTGACGGTCTGGTCGATGTGCGAGCTCTCGACGATCAGAGGCGGCGACAGCGCGATCGTGTCGCCGGTGGTGCGGATCAGCACACCACGCTCCCAGCATTCGAGGAACACGTCGAAAGCGCGCTTGCCCGGTTGCCCGGCGACCGGCTCCAGCTCGATGCCGCCCACCAGCCCGATGTTGCGCACATCGATCACGTTAGGCAAACCCTTCAGCGAATGCAGCGCGTTCTCGAACACCGGCGCCATCGCGGCGCCGCGGGTCAGCAGGCCTTCTTCGGCGTAGGTGTCGAGCGTGCCCAGTGCAGCCGCGCACGCGAGCGGGTGCGAAGAATACGTGTAGCCGTGCAGGAACTCGATCAGGTGTTCCGGGCCGGTCATAAAGGCGTCGTGGATCTGCTGCTTCACGAACACCGCGCCCATCGGCACGCAGCCGTTGGTGATGCCTTTGGCGACCGTCATTATGTCGGGCGTGACACCGAAGTGCTGGGCTGCGAAAGGCGAGCCGAGGCGGCCAAAACCGGTGATCACTTCGTCGAAGATCAACAGGATGCCGTGTTTGTCGCAGATCGAACGCAGGCGCTGCAGGTAACCCTTGGGCGGCAGCAGGACACCGGTCGAGCCGGCAACCGGCTCGACGATCACGGCGGCGATCGTCGAGGCGTCGTGCAGGGCCACCAGCCGTTCCAGATCGTCGGCCAGTTCGGCGCCGTGTTCGGGCACACCGCGCGAGAACGCGTTGCGCGACAGGTCGTGGGTGTGGCGAATGTGATCGACGCCGGGCAGCAGCGGGCCGAAGCTCTTGCGGTTGCCGACGATGCCACCGACCGAGATGCCGCCGAAGTTCACGCCGTGGTAGCCGCGCTCGCGCCCGATCAGCCGGGTGCGGGTGCCTTCGCCGCGGGCGCGGTGGTAGCCGATCGCCATCTTCAGCGCGGTTTCAACCGACTCGGAACCCGAGTTGGTGAAGAACACCTTGTTCAGGCCCGCGGGCGTCAGCTCGACCAGGCGCTCGGCCAGCTCGAATGCCTTCGGGTGGCCCATGTTGAACGGCGGCGCGAAGTCCATCTCGGCCGCTTGCTCTGCGATCGCCTGCACGATCTTCGGCCGCGCGTGGCCGGCGTTGACGCACCACAGACCGGCGATGCCGTCGAGAACCTGGCGGCCCTCGGGCGTCCAGAAGTGCATGCCCTGGGCCTTGGCCAGCAGACGCGGCGCTTTCTTGAACTGCCGGTTCGCGGTGAAAGGCATCCAGAACGCATCCATCTTCGGCTTCGGTGCGGCGCTGCCGGCTGCTGCCACAGGCGCAAGGGTCGCGGGGTCGTCTTTGTGCATGGCGTGGCTTCCTTGGGGCAGTAATTTGCCCGAGCTGTGAGTGTGCGAGCAGGCAGCTCCGGAGTCTAGAGAAACCGCCGCGCAATGTGCTCGCGCAATGGCCGTGGGTTCTCCCTGCCCGCTGCAATATCATGCGGTGAAGAAGCACTTTTTCAGAATCGAATGCGAAATATGGCGGTTTCAACGAATCTGGATTCGATAGACCGGGCCATCCTGACCGAACTGCAGCGCGAAGGCAGGATCTCGAACCAGGACCTCGCACAGCGTGTTCACCTGTCGCCTTCGGCCTGCCTGCGGCGTGTGAAAACGCTCGAAGACAGCGGCGTGATCGCGCAGTACGTGGCGCTGGTGAACCCGCGCGCGGTGGGCAAGCACGGCATCAGTTTCACGATCATCAACCTCGAAAGCATGAACACGCCGCAGCTCGAAGCCTTCGAGCAGGCGGTGCGCGACCAGCCCGAGGTGCTCGACTGCTTTTACGTGGCCGGCTCGAACGACTACCTCATCCGCTTCGCGTACCACGACGCCGAAGACCTGGAACGCTTTCACGCCGACGTGCTGATGCGCTTGCCGCACGTGGCGCGCTCGAACTCTCTGCTGGTGCTGCGCACCGTGAAGAAGACGACCGCTCTGCCGGTTTGATGGCGCCCAGCGCTCAGCGCCGGGCCGCGAGACGCCCGCACAGGTAAGTCCAGACGAAGTTCGCCGCGGCCTGGCTGGTCAGCTCCGCGTGGTCGTAGGGCGGCGACACCTCCACGCAGTCCATGCCGACGAAGGGCAGGTCGGCCAGTTCTTCGAGCAGGCTCAGCACCTGGTTGCTGCTCAAGCCCCCCGGCTCGGGCGTGCCGGTGCCGGGTGCGAAGGCCGGGTCGAGGCAGTCGATGTCGAGACTCAGGTACACCGGCGGGTTGCCGTGTTCGGCCAAGCGCGCACGGATCGCCGCGACCACTCCCGCCAGTTGCGCCGGGCTCTCCAGGCCGCGCAGCGCTCGTGCGGTGAAGATCTGCCCGCCCTGGTCGCTCACGTAGTCGCGGGCTTCGCGCAGGCCGGACGAGCGAATGCCGATCTGGGTGAAGCAGGGCTTGACCACCAGCCCTTCCTGGATCGCTTCATACACCCAGGTGCCGTGGCCGCTGGGTTCGCCGAAGTGGTCTTGCCAGGTGTCGCAATGGGCGTCGAAGTGGATCAGCGCGAGCGGGCGGCCCAGCACGGTGCGGTAAGCGCGCAGCAGCGCGAGCGTGATCGAGTGGTCGCCACCGAGCCAGCACATGTGGTGGGCGCGGATCAGCGCTTCAGCCTGGGGCATCAGCGCGGCGCGCATGGTTTCGATGCTGGTGTTGGGCAATGCCAGGTCGCCGGCGTCGCCAAGGGCGCCGAGTGGCGACACGTCGAAGTGCGGATGGGTCGCGTCGCACAGCATGTGGCTGGCTTCGCGGATCGCGCGTGGGCCGAAACGCGCGCCGGGGCGGTTGGTGACGGCGCCGTCCCAGGCCACGCCGGCGACCGCGAACGGCGTGTTCGGCGTGAGCGCCGGAGCTTTCAGAAAACTGTTGTTGGAGAGAAAGGCAAAGCTCGTCATCGCGTGCGATCGGGTCCAAAAGGTGGCGCGATCATAGAAGCAGGGCTTCGTTGACCGGCACGCACGCGTGCGCCGAGGCCGTTCGCAATTTCATCCACGCGCGGCGTCATGTCATATCGTGGAATCGACTTTGCTGCGCCGCCGCATTTCATTCCGCTATCGCAAAACTCATTCCGTATTGCGGGAGTAATTCGTTAAGTCATTGTTTTTATTGAATCAAAAACTTAGTCTTATATAAGACACAAGTCTTTCCAAGCGGCGCGATGGCGGCTAAGCTGATGCCATCGATTTCGCACTTTGTTCATCAACTCAAGGAGCCTTCCATGACCCAACTCACCCGCGACCAGCAGATTGCCGCCCTCGAAAAAGACTGGGCCACGAACCCGCGCTGGAAAGGCATTCAGCGCAACTACACCGCCGCCGACGTGGTGCGCCTGCGCGGCTCGCTGGTGGTCGAGCACACGCTCGCCCGCCGCGGTTCGGAAAAGCTCTGGAACCTCGTCAACACCGAGCCCTTCGTCAACACGCTGGGTGCACTCACCGGCAACCAGGCGATGCAGCAGGTCAAGGCCGGCCTGAAGGCGATCTACCTCTCAGGTTGGCAAGTGGCGGGTGACGCCAACTCGGCGGGCGAGATGTACCCCGACCAGTCGCTGTACCCGGTGAACTCGGTGCCGGTCGTGGTCAAGCGCATCAACAACACCTTCACGCGCGCCGATCAGATCCAGTGGTCGGAAGGCAAGAACGACGTCGACTTCTTCGCGCCGATCGTGGCCGACGCCGAAGCCGGATTCGGTGGTGTGCTCAACGCCTTCGAGCTGATGAAGTCGATGATCGAAGCCGGCGCCGCAGGCGTGCACTTCGAAGACCAGCTCGCCTCGGTGAAGAAGTGCGGCCACATGGGCGGCAAGGTGCTGGTGCCGACGCGTGAAGCCGTCGCCAAGCTGACCGCCGCGCGCCTCGCCGCCGACGTAATGGGCGTGCCCACGCTCGTGATCGCCCGCACCGATGCCGAAGCCGCCGACCTCGTCACGAGCGACGTTGACGACAACGACAAGCCGTTCCTGACCGGAGAGCGCACCGTCGAAGGCTTCTACCGCTGCACGCCGGGCCTGGAGCAGGCGGTTTCGCGCGGCCTGGCCTATGCCGAAGTGGCCGACATGGTGTGGTGCGAAACGGGCAAGCCCGACCTGGCCTATGCCAAGCGCTTCGCCGACGCGATCCACGCCAAGTTCCCGGGCAAGCTGCTGGCCTACAACTGCTCGCCGTCGTTCAACTGGAAGAAGAACCTCGACGACGCGACCATCGCCAAGTTCCAGCGCGAGCTGGGCGCCATGGGCTACAAGTTCCAGTTCATCACGCTGGCCGGCTTCCACAGCCTGAACTACTCGATGTTCAACCTGGCCCACGGCTACGCCCGCAACAACATGACGGCCTTCGTCGAACTGCAGGAAGCCGAGTTCGCGGCCGCCGACAAGGGCTTCACCGCCGTGAAGCACCAGCGCGAGGTCGGCACCGGCTACTTCGATGCCGTGACGACCACGATCGAGCGCGACGCATCGACCGCCGCACTGAAAGGCTCGACCGAAGACGAACAGTTCTTCGACGCAAAGCACGGCTGATCCGGCGCCACTGCGCGTCGGACAACGCCGCGCCGTCTTGTCGGACACCAGGCGCTCCGGCGCGCGGGTCCGCTTCATTGGCCGACCGCGCCGGCTTGCCAAGAACCTCTGACGCCCGGTGGCTCCCAGCCCCCGGGCGTTTTCATTTGCCAGCACCGCCTCGCGGCCTGCCCGTAATCGGGTGTAAGGAGCCTGCGCATAAAATCACGAATCCGGTAAATACCCTTAGAGTTCGGTTCATCGAAAACCCTCGGTTCGCGCGTTCAGTGTCCAGCGCCGAACACGAGTCGCGAACAGGGAACCGATCTGAAGTACTTCACCATCTCACGACACTTGCCGTTCTGGTTCGCGGCCTGGCTGGCGCTCGCGCTGCCGCTGGCCGCGCAAGCCTTCGGCTTCGACGACGTCGCCACGCGCGCCCGTGAGCTCGCCGCAGTTGCCTACCGCGCGCCGGCCGCCACGCTCCCGCCGGAGTTGCGCGACCTCGACTACGACGCCCACCGCGACATCCGCTTTCGGCCCGAACAGGCCCTCTGGCGCGCCGAGAAGTTGCCGTTCGAACTGATGTTCTTCCACCTCGGCCGCAATTTCCAGGATCCGGTGCGCATCAACACGGTCGACGGCAACAGCGTGAAGCGCGTCGAGTTCGACGCTGCGATGTTCGACTACGGCAACAACAAGTTCGATCCGACCAAGCTGCGCAACCTCGGCTTCGCCGGGTTCCGGGTGCACTTTCCCGTTAACAAGCCGGGCTACAAGGACGAGGTGCTGGTGTTCCTCGGCGCGAGCTACTTCCGCGCAGTGGGCAAGGGGCAGCACTACGGCTTGTCGGCGCGTGGCCTCGCGGTGGACACGGCGGCGGCGCAGGGTGAGGAATTCCCGCGCTTCAGCGAGTTCTGGATCGAGCGCCCGCAGCCCGGCGCCACGGCCCTGACGATCTTCGCTCTGCTCGACTCGCCACGCATGTCGGGTGCCTACCGATTTGTGCTGACCCCGGGCGCCGACACGGTGATGCAGGTTACCGCCCGCGTCTATCCGCGCGAGGCGATCGCCCGGCTCGGCATCGCGCCGCTGAACAGCATGTACGCCTTCGGCGAAAACCAGCCCGGTCACGACGACTACCGCCCCGAGGTGCACGACTCCGATGGCCTGTCGGTGGCAACGGCCGAGGGCGACTGGCTCTGGCGCCCGCTGCTGAACCCGAAGCGATTGCTGGTCACGTCGTTCGCGGCGGTCAACCCCAAGGGTTTCGGGCTGATGCAGCGTGACCGTGCGCCGACGAGCTACGAAGACCCCGAAGCCTTGTACGAACGCCGGCCCAGCGCGTGGGTCGAGCCGGTCGGCAACTGGGGCGCGGGGCGGGTCGAGCTGGTGCAGATACCGACGCCCGACGAGACCAACGACAACATCGTCGCGTACTGGGTGCCCGATGTGGCGCCAGCAGCGAAGCAGGCCTTCGATTTTGCGTACCGGCTGCACTGGTCCACGCTGGGCACGACGCCGCCGAGCAAGGGTTACGTCGTGCAGACACGCCGTGGCCGCGGCTACGTGAAGCAGGCCGATGGCGACATCAACTTCGTTGTCGATTTCGACGGCCCGGCACTGCGCTTGCTTAAGCCCGACACGAAGCTGGAAGCAGCGGTCGAGGTCGGTTCCAACGCCCAACTGAAAGAGCAGAACCTGTTTCGCAACCAGGTCAGTGGCGCGTGGCGCATGACGGTGCGCATCAAGCGTGCCGACGCCAGCAAGCCGGTCGAACTGCGGGCCCAGATCAAGCAGCCCACGCAAGGCAGCATCACCGAAATATGGAGCTACATCGTTCCGCCGGAGGCCGACAAGCCATGAATGAATCCACCCCCGTGACGGCAGCACAGCCTCCCATCCAGCGCGCCTCGATGGTGCCCGTGCCGTGGGCCGGCCACCCCTTCCTGCGGCCGCTGCGGCGCCTGTTCGGCTACCGCCCCCCGCAGCCCTGGCGCGCCACGATGGACGCCCGACCGCTGATGCTGCGCCGGGTCTTGCTGGCGGTTCTGGTGGCGCTGGGTGCCGTGGTGGGCACCGATTCCATGGCTGACGTGCTGCCCAAGCAAGGTGCCACCTGGACCGAACAGGCGCTGCTGGTGCTGTTCGGTATCTTGTTCGCCTGGATCTCGGCCGGTTTCTGGACCGGCGTGATGGGCGCCTGGGTTCTGCTGCGCGGCCGCGACCGGCGCTCGGTCACGAGCGCGCTGGGCCGCGCCCAGCCGATCCCGCGCGACGCGCGCACCGCTGTCGTCATGCCGATCTGCAACGAGCATGTTGCGACCGTGTTCGCCGGGCTGCGCGCCACGTATGAATCGCTGCAGCGCACCGATTCGAAAGAGCGTTTCGACTTCTTCGTGCTCAGCGACACCAACGATCCCGACATCCGCGCCGCCGAGCAGGCCGCCTGGGGCCAGCTGGTCCAGGCACTGGAAGCCGATGCCGAGGGCAGTGCGGTGCAAGTGCACTACCGCTGGCGCCAGCATCGAAGCAAACGCAAGGCCGGCAACGTGGCCGACTTCTGCCGCCGCTTCGGCCGCCGCTACCGCTACATGGTGGTGCTCGACGCCGACAGCGTGATGACCGGCGACTGCCTCGCGTCGCTCGTGAAGCTGATGGAGCTGCACCCCGACGCCGGCATCATCCAGACCGCGCCGCGCGCCTGCGGCCACACCACGTTGCACTCGCGCATCCAGCAGTTCGGCTCGCGCGTCTACGGCCCCTTGTTCACGACCGGCATGCACTACTGGCAGCTCGGCGAATCGCACTACTGGGGCCACAACGCCATCCTGCGCGTGGCGCCGTTCATGGCGCACTGCGCGCTGGCGCCGCTGCCGGGGCAGACCTCGCTGTCGGGCGACGTGATGTCGCACGATTTCGTCGAAGCCGCGCTGATGCGCCGCGCCGGCTGGAAGGTCTGGATCGCGCACGACCTGGAGGGCAGCTACGAGCAGCTGCCGCCGAACCTGCTGGCCGAGTTGCAGCGCGACCGCCGCTGGTGCCACGGCAACTTGCAGAATTCGCGCCTGATGTTCGAGCCTGGCTTGCACCCGGTGCACCGCACCGTGTTCCTGACCGGCGTGCTGGCGTATGTGTCGGCGCCGCTGTGGCTGGGCTTCCTGTTGCTGTCGTCGGTCTTGTTTGCGACCCATTCGCGCGACATTCCGAAATATTTCTTCGAACCGTACCAGCTGTTCCCGATCTGGCCCAGCGCCAACCTGACGCTGATGCTGACGCTGTTCGGCATGACGGCCGTGCTGCTGCTAGCGCCGAAGCTGATGTCGCTCGCGGTGATCATGCTTCGCGGCCAGGCCCGGCTCTACGGGGGTGTGATCCGGCTTTTGCTCGGCGCCGTGTTCGAGTTCGTGCACTCGTTGCTGCTGGCGCCGGTGCGCATGTTGTTCCACACCCAGTTCGTGTTCGCCGCGCTGACCGGTTGGAAGCTCGACTGGAAGTCGCCTCCGCGCGACGACGCCGTCACCGGCTGGGGTGAAGCCTTTCGCCGCCACGGCCTGCACACCGCGCTGGCGCTGCTGTGGATCGGCGCCATTCTGGTCGGCAGTGCGGCGTTTCCGTGGTGGCTGTCGCCCGTGATCGTTGGCTTGCTCGCGGCCATTCCGCTCTCGGCCTGGGGCAGTCACGCGGGGCCGGGCCGCTGGCTGCGTGCGCGCGGCATCTTCCTGATTCCCGAAGAGATCGAACAACCGTTCGTGCTGGCCGAAGCCGAGCGTCATGCACAGGCCTTCACGCCGCCGTCGCAGGCCATGGATGCATTGGCCGATGCCGAAGTGCTCGAACAGGTGCTGCGCGCGATTCCGTTGCGCCCGGCGGCCGTCGGGCTGAAGGCGCAAGCCCGGGCGCGGCTGGTGGCGCGTGCGGCGAACGACGGTCTGGAGTCGCTCAACCGCGCGCAACGCCAGCGCCTGCTGGGCGACGCGCACGCGCTGCGCGCGGTGCGCACGCAGGTGATGATGCAAGGCGGCTGACCTTCACGTTTTGACCGGCACGGCCGGTTTCAGGTAAGGTCGCGCGGCACTTCGCCGCCGACCATGCCTGACGACATCCACACGCTGCGCCACATTCTGCGGGCTTGCCACACCATCGCGGTGGTCGGCCTGTCGGCCGAGTGGCACCGCCCGAGTTTTTTTGCGGCGAAGTACATGCAGCAGCACGGCTACCGCATCGTGCCGGTGAATCCGCGCTACACCGAGGTGCTGGGCGAGCGCTGTTATCCGAGCGTCGCCGACATCCCGTTCCCGATCGACATGGTCGACGTATTCCGCCGCAGCGAAGACGTGCTGCCGATCGCGCAGCAGGCGGTCGAGAAGGGCGCGTCTTGCCTGTGGCAGCAGATCGGCGTGAAGAACCTCGAAGCCGATGCGCTGGCGCAGAAGGCCGGGCTCGATTCGGTGTTCGACCGCTGCGTGAAGATCGAACACGCGCGCCTGTTCGGTGGCCTGCACTGGGCCGGCGTGAACACCGGCGTGATCTCGGCCAAACGACCCGTCTGAACCATGGCCGACCGCCAATTCCAGCCTGAGACCCTGGCCATCCACGCCGGCCAGGTGCCCGACGCCGCCACCGGCGCGCGCGCCTTGCCGATCTACCAGACCACGAGCTTCGTGTTCGACAGCGCCGATCACGCCGCCAGCCTGTTCAACCTGCAGACTTTCGGCAACGTCTACTCGCGCTTGTCGAACCCGACCGTCGCGGCGCTCGAAGAGAGGGTGGCCGCACTCGAAGGCGGCCGCGCCGCACTCGCGTCGGCCAGCGGGATGGCGGCCGAAGCGATGGCGCTGATGACCTTGCTGCAGCAGGGCGACCACGTGGTCGCGGCCGGCGCGCTGTACGGCGGCTCGGTCAGCATGCTCGCGGTGAATTTGAAAAAACTCGGCATCAGCACCAGCTTCGTCGATGCCGGCTCGCCCGAAGCCTTCGCGGCGGCGATGCAACCGAACACCCGCGCCGTGTTCGCCGAGAGCCTGGGCAACCCGAGCCTGCAACTGCTCGACATCCAGGCCGTGGCCGACGTGGCGCATGCGCACGGCGTGCCGCTGATCGTCGACAACACCGTGCCCTCGCCGTTTCTGTGCAACCCGATCCGCTTCGGCGCCGACATCGTCGTGCACTCGGCCACCAAGTACCTCGCCGGCCACGGCACCACCCTCGGCGGCGTGATGGTCGAAAGTGGCAAGTTCCCGTGGGACAACGGCAAGTTTCCCGGCATGACCGAACCTTCGGTCGGCTACCACGGCGTGAAGTTCTTCGAGACCTTCGGCGACTTTGGCTTCACGATGCGCGCGCGCATGGAAACGCTGCGGGTCTATGGCGCTGCGCTGTCGCCGATGAGCGCGTGGCAGATCCTGCAAGGCGTCGAGACCTTGCCCTTGCGCATGGAGCGGCACTGCACCAACGCCCGCAAGGTGGCCGACTTCCTGCGCGCGCACCCGGCCGTCGATTGGGTCAACTACCCCGGCTTGCCCGAGCACCCACAGTACGCGCTGGCACAGAAACAGCTGCGCTCGGTCGATGGCGCGCCCGGCGCGTCGGGGCTGCTCGCGTTCGGCCTGAAGTCGCGCTCGAACGGGGCCGACGGCGCGCTCGCGGCGGGTGTGAAATTCATCGAAGCGGCGCAGTTCATGAGCCACCTGGCCAACATCGGCGACACCCGCACGCTGATCATCCACCCGGCCTCGACCACGCACCGCCAGCTCGACGCGGCCCAGCAGCTCGCCGCCGGCGTGCGGCCCGACATGGTGCGCTTGTCGGTCGGGCTCGAGCACATCGACGACATCCTCTGGGACATCGACCAGGCACTCGCAGCCGCGGGCCGGTAGGCGCCCATGGCCCACGTCGAAACACCCCGGGCCGACGTGACGCTGGTGCTGCCGCCGGCACCCGAAGACCAGCGCTTCAAGGCCGTCGGGCTCGTCGTGCTGGGCCTGTCGGCGGCGATGCTGGCGTGGCTCGCTGCCGACGCCGTTCACCAGTGGCCGCTCGATGCCGACAAGCTCGGTCGCTTCGTGCTCGTGTGTGCAGTGGCGCTGAACCTCGGGGCATTCGCGCTGCTGGCGCT
>Ga0307516_10000859_pt1 | contig 41636 bp, 34 predicted proteins | sample 19_EM_MG_FD_203310 | JGI IMG/M metagenome (GOLD analysis project Ga0307516, IMG submission 203310) | Populus trichocarpa ectomycorrhiza microbial communities from riparian zone in the Pacific Northwest, United States - 19_EM | ecosystem: Host-associated > Plants > Roots > Unclassified | place... | reverse complement strand
CAGCTTCCGGGCCTGAAATCCTGCTCCTTCGCCTATCCCGAGCCGCTCGGTCCGGGGTCGGCACCGTTCTGCATCTTCCAGGCCTGGTTCGACGATGCTGCTGCGATGTTTGCCGCGTTGCAGTCGGAGACCGGCGGCAAGGTGGCGGCCGACGTACCGAATTATTCGCCTGACGGAGCCACCCTCTTTCACTTCCCGGCGGGAGGATGAGATGCTGCGCGCCAACCCGGCCGTCTTTCGCCAGGCGGCGTCGCGCTTCGTCACGGGTGTAGCGGTACTGACCGCCTTCGACGAGCAGGGTGACGTTTGCGGCATGACGGCAAACAGCTTTGTCACCGTCAGCCTCAAGCCGCCGACCGTACTCGTCTCCGTCATGCCGGGACGGATGCACCAGGCGATTTCTGCGAGCGGCCGCTATGGCGTCAATGTACTGCCCGAAGGTGGTCGAGGACTTTCGAAGCATTTTTCGAGCCGCCCGACGTCCGGCGCGAGCCCCGGCCACGACGTCGTCGACGGTCTGCCAAGACTTTCCAGCTACGTGGCGTTCTTCGCCTGCGAGGTGGTACGGCACCTCGACGTAAGTGACCACACGCTGTTCATCGCCGAGGTGTCGAACTGCGATTACTGCGACAACAGCCCGCTGGTGTTCTTTTCCAGCCGCTATCATCTCGGCCTCGGGACACCGTTCGACCGCTGACCGATCCGCCGCATCTGAGCGGTCGATCATCACTCAAGGGGCTTCAACCTTTGCCTTGGAGAGTGCGCGCGATCGTTGGAAGAGAGGCCAAGTCTTCGCCCGGATGTACTACGCCTGTCAGCGCCTGCCGACTCGATTTACCGGACCGCCACGATTCATCGGGGTTCCTCGCCGTACACCAACTCCAGCGGCACCGACGCCGGGGGTTACCACAGCTCGCGCGACAGGCCGCGCCACCAGCACGGCTCCCGGCCTTACGACGCAGCCGACCGGATACGCAACGTATTGGCAGTACACTACAGCACCGGCTTGTTCGGTGCTTGCGGCCACGAACCCAGCTATGAGCAGCGCCGATAACGTGATCGAAAGCTTCATTTAGGCCTCCTCTGTTTATCCGATTGATTGAGCTGGAACTCGTCCTGGTCAGGGCTTCTTTCTTGTTACGCTTCTCATTCTTGTAAGCCTTGTCGCGATCCGCGCACGCGGGCCTCGCAAGCACGATGAACCCGCGGCATACGATTAAACTGCTAGCAACATTGAGTTGCCTTCTTACTCTATGCCGAAGTTGGCTTCGAGCGAGCCCAAAAAGCAAATGACTGCTTGATTGGGATTGCTAAGCACGGTGGGATGCCTACGGCCTGGCGTGGCTCGCCTTCTCTCGTGGTTTTCGAGCAACAGCAGCGGGCGACGTTCCCGCCAATCCGTTTTTGCGTTGCGCCGGGAGGCGGTGAGGCATTCAATCGATGTGTGCGACACAATTCGATCTGGGAGCTAAGACATGGCACACACGAAATCCCAGCGAAGGACAGGTCGCTGGCTCATGCACGCCGGCGTTAGCGTCGCCGCGCTGACGTTCGGGGCACTGTCCGAGGCGGTATATGCCGACGAGGCCGGAGTATCGTACTGGCTCCCCGGGCGTTTCGGCAGCCTCGCAGCAGCACCCACCGTGCCGGGTTGGTCGATGGCCGAAGTGTATTATCACACTACCGTGGCTGCGTCGGGCGCAGTGGCGGCGGCGAGAGAAATCCAGATCGGCAGGATCCCGGCGGCAGTCAACGTCAGCTCGAACCTTAACCTGAATGCGCAGGCTGATCTCGTTCTGCTCAATCCCACCTACACCTTCGCAACGCCGGTGCTCGGCGGACAGCTGGCCATCGGCGTAACCGGCCTGTTCGGGCGGTCGAGCGCCAGCATCGACGGGACGCTGACGGCGGCAGTTGGTCCCTTGGCGGTAACTCGAACGGGTTTCCTCGGAGATTCGCTCACCTCGGTCGGCGACCTGTACCCGCAGGCAACACTGAAGTGGAACGCCGGCGTGCACAACTTTATGACCTACGTGACCGGCGACATTCCCGTTGGCGCCTACGATTCCGGCCGCCTCGCCAATCTCGGCATCGGCCACGGGGCCATCGACGGCGGCGGCGGTTACACCTACTTCAATCCGGCAACCGGGCACGAATTTTCGGCAGTCGCTGGCTTCACCTACAATTTCAAGAACCAGGATACCAATTATCAGAACGGCATCGATTTTCACATCGACTGGGGGGCTTCGCAGTTTCTGTCGAAGCAGGTGTTTGTCGGTCTGGTCGGATATGGATACCAGCAAATCACGGATGACTTCGGCGCACATCCAATCCTGGGCGGATTCCGGTCGCGTGTCCTGGGAATCGGACCGCAGGTCGGATTCCTGTTTCCGGTGGGCGACATGCAGGGTTATCTGAACCTGAAGGGCTACGGCGAATTCGACGCCGCCAATCGGGCATCGGGATGGAATACCTGGCTGACATTCTCCATCTCGCCGATGGCGCCGGCCAGCACAGTGGCGCCAACGCGCCGGATCGCGACGAAGTAACGCGATCGATTGAGTACGCTTTACTGAGGCGGTAGTAGACGAAGCGCCGCCTTGCCGGATTATGGCAACATTTTAGAAAGGGGTAGGGTGGCTGTCGAAATTGATTTTGCTTTGTGGGGCTTCCAAGCGGTTTCGATAAGGCCTACCATCGTCACAACTCGAAGTTATTGAAGCCTTCGCCTTTTATAGGGGGGCCCGATGATGAGCCGCTTGTCCTACGTTTCCGTAACCGCGCTTGCCGGTGTTTGTGCGGCATGTGTGTTTGCCACCGCCGTTGCCGCGGAAGATCAAACCACTGATATCGGCACGCTCGACAAGGAGACGGCCGACAAGGCGTTTCCCGCCAAGCCGCCCTATTCGCCATATGCGGGGCGCAATTTCCCGGCGCGACCGTACTTTGGCGATACGCACCTACACACCTCTTACTCGATGGACGCCGGCGCATTCGGCGCACGGCTCGGCCCAAAGGACGCTTATCGTTTCGCTAAGGGCGAAGAAGTTATCGCTTCGAGCGGGCAACGTGCCAAACTTTCGCGCCCGCTGGATTTCATGGTGGTCACGGACCATTCGGACGGCATGGGCTTTTTCCCGCAACTGCTCGGCGGCGATCCCGGCCTGCTGGCGACGCCGCAGGGCCGGAGGTGGTACGACGAGATCAATTCCGGAAAGGGTGCGCAGGCCGCTATTGATATCGTCACCAGCTTCGGCAAGGGGCAAATGCCCAAAGGCTTCCCCACGCCGGGGACGCCGGCCTATCGCAGCGCGTGGCGCGAAACGATCAAGGCGGCGGATGAAGCCAATGAACCGGGCCGCTTCACTGCCTTCATCGGCTATGAGTGGACCTCGAACGCTGGCGGCAATAATCTTCATCGCAATATTATTTGGCGCGACAACGGAGCCAAGGCCAGTCTCGTCGAACCCTACACCACGCTGCCGCCGTTGGGCAGTCCAAATCCTCGCGATCTCTGGAAATGGATGGCGATGGTTGAGGAAAAAACCGGCGCAGAAATTCTTGCGCTTGCGCACAATGGCAACCTGAGCAACGGCCGAATGTTTCCAATCATCGAGTCGTTCAATGGCAAGCGGATCGACCGCGAATATGCCGAGAACCGAACTCGTTGGGAGCCGCTTCATGAAGCCACTCAAATCAAGGGCGATGGCGAGACCCATCCCTTTCTTTCGCCCAATGACGAGTTCGCTAATTTTGAGCGCTGGGACAAAGGCAACCTCGACCTGACCGAGGTGAAGAAGCCTGAAATGCTGGAGTTTGAGTACGTCCGTTCGGCGTTCAAGAACGGCCTCAAGATGGAGGCTGAACTCGGCGTAAATCCCTACAAGTTCGGCCTGGTCGGCAGTACCGATGCGCATACCGGGCTCTCGGCGGTCGAGGAGGACAATTTCTTCGGCAAGACATCCTCTGCCGAACCAAGTGCCGAGCGAGCGATGCACCCCTTCATCAAGACCGACAAGGCCGTCATCATGGGCTGGGAGACGACGGCATCCGGCTACGCTGCGGTATGGGCCACGGAAAATACCCGCGAAGCGATTTTCGACGCCATGAAGCGGCGCGAAACGTATGCCACTACCGGCCCGCGCATTGTCGTTCGCTTCTTCGGCGGCTGGGATTTCGAAGCCGCTGACGCCAACAACCGCATGCCGGCACGAGTTGGCTACACCAAGGGTGTACCGATGGGCGGCGACTTGAACAAAGCGCCAAATGGAAAGTCGCCTTCCTTTCTTGTCGCCGCCTTGAAGGATCCGATCGGCGCAAATCTGGACCGCATCCAGGTTATCAAGGGCTGGCTCGGAAAGGACGGCCAGGCGCAGGAGCGAGTTTACGACGTCGCGGTGTCCGGCGGCCGCACGATCGACGCCGACGGCCGCAGCAAGACATCCGTCGGCAGCACGGTCGATGTCGCAAACGCGACATGGACCAACACGATCGGCGCCGGCGAGATGATTACAGTCTGGAAAGATCCCGACTTCGATCTGGCGTTGCGTGCGTTCTACTATGTGCGGGTGATCGAAATTCCGACACCGCGCTGGACGGCATACGACGCGAAATACATTGGCATCAAGATGCCGGCGGAAGTCAGGATGACGACTACCGAACGCGCCTATACCTCTCCGATCTGGTACACGCCTTGATCGCTCGGCTGCTGCGAGAGCCGTTACTCCAGTTCCTCGCGCTCGGTGCCATGCTGTTCGGGCTTCACGGCCTCGTTGGCAAGCGAAGCGCGGAAGTGCCCGAGAAAATCGTGGTTTCCGCCTCGCGGATCGCCAACCTCGGCGATGGATTTGCGCGGACATGGCGGCGGTCGCCGAACGAGCAGGAGTTGCAGGGCCTGATCGAGGACTACATCCGGGATGAGGTGTTCTACCGCGAGGGCAGAGCGGCCGGTCTGGATCGCGACGACGTCATCATTCGCCGCCGCGTGCGACAGAAGATGGAATTTCTAGCGGATGACATGTCTTTGCCCGAGCCGAGTGACGAGCAGCTTGCGGCCTATCTCGTGTCCAATCCGGAGCGCTTCAGAGCCGAGTATCAACTTACATTCCATCAGGTATTCCTGAGCGCCACGCGGCGCGCGAATACCATCGAGAACGACAGCAAACAGGTTGCGAGCGTGCTAGCTCGCGCCGATGGCGCCGCGGACGCCATGGCGCTCGGAGATCCTTTCCTGCTTGGCGAGGAATTTCGCGGCGTCTCGCCAAGCGAGCTAACGAGCATATTTGGTGAAGCCTTCTCCAAGCAGATAGCTGCTATGGAAACGGGCCGCTGGCAGGGGCCAATTTCTTCGGGCTTTGGGCAGCATTTCGTCTTTATCAGCGAACGAATATCGGGAGGGTCCCCACTGCTCGATGCTGTCCGACCGGCGGTCCGCCGAGAGTGGGTGAACGCGCAGCGCCTCGAGGCGGAACGGAAACTCTACGCCTCGTTTCGAGAACGCTACGAAATCGTAGTGGAGGCGCCCTCAGCAAAGGCGGCGGAGGCCGCCAGTCGATGAATCGTTTCCGCTCGTTCATTGCCGTTCTGGCGGTGCTGCTGGCCCAACCGGCCTTATCGGATGAACTTCGGCCGGGCTATCTTGAGATGCGCCAGACCAGCCCCGGCAGCTATAATCTGCTTTTCAAGATTCCCGCGCGCGGGGAAGACTTGCGGCTGGCGATCTACGTCAAATTGCCCGAGGGCACTCAAGACGCAGGACCGCCCCGCGCGTCGTTCAGCGACGGAGCCTATGTTGAACGCCGTACCATTCGGCGGGATGGAGGACTCGCCGGGCAGGCGGTATCGATTGAGGGCCTGTCGGCCACATCGACGGACGTACTGGTTCGGGTCGAAAGCCTTGAAGGCGCAATCCAAACCGAACGGCTTTCTCCGACGAAGACATCGTTCGTGATTCAAGCCGTGCCCGGTTCGGGAGAAGTGGCGGCGACGTATCTGCGGCTAGGCGTCGAACACATACTCTTCGGCTTCGATCACTTGTTGTTTGTGCTGGCGCTGGTGATCCTCGTTCGAGGCTGGGCCCGGGTCGCCGTCACCGTGACGGCATTCACCATCGCGCACAGCATTACCCTTGCAGCGGCGACGTTGGGTTTCGTGAACGTGCCGGGTCCGCCCGTTGAAGCAATCATAGCGCTCAGCATCATGCTTGTTTCGGTCGAAATTCTGAATGCACGTCGCGGAAAGCCAAGTCTGACCGCGCGTCTGCCCTGGCTGGTTGCCTTCAGTTTTGGGCTTTTGCACGGTTTTGGCTTTGCCGGAGCGCTGGCTGAAGTGGGACTACCCCAACATGCGATCCCTGTTGCGCTGTTGTTTTTCAATGTTGGGGTGGAGATTGGGCAGCTCATGTTCGTCGCCGCAGTATTGTCGTTAATATCGTTGTTACGCTTTGTGGCGTCACAATTGTTGGAGCCTGCGCGCATACGGCCGGCACTTGACCGGCTGGACGTGCTCGTCGCCTACGCCATAGGCATCACGGCGGCCTACTGGCTGGTGGAACGTACTACGGCCCTTCTTGTTTAGCGGGGGTTACAGTCGACGAAGAGCGGGTGCCACTCAATGCCCGACGATCTCCGGCAGCCTTGTCGCCGGCGGCGTGTTGCGGCTGCGTTGCGTCCGGACGATGCCGTCGATGATGGTCATGCCGATGCCGGGCAGGTCGCCGAGCTGGACGCTGTGCAGCAGGTTCTTGCCGGGAGAATGCTGCGCCATGTCCATGATGACGAAATCGGCTGACCGGCCGACCTCGATCAGGCCGCAGTCGAGCGCGCGCATCCGGGCGGTGTTGCCGGTGGCGAGGCAGAAGGCGATTTCGGCCGGCAGTTCGCCGAGCGACGACAACAGCGACACCATGCGCAAAATGCCGAGCGGCTGCACGCCGGAGCCGGCCGGCGCATCGGTGCCGAGGATGACGCGGGCAAGGTCGCCCATTTCGCGCGCGGTGCGCAGGGTGAACAGCGCCGAGCGTTCGTTGCCGTTGTGAACCAGCTCCAGCCCGCGCTTGCAGCCTTCACAGATGCAGCGGATCTGGTCGTCGGGCAGGGCGGTGTGGCCGCCATTGATATGGCCGACCACGTCGGTGTCGGCTTCCAGCACCACGTCCTTGTCGATCAGGCCGGAACCGGGAATCGAAGGCCCGCCGGTATGGATCGTGCTCTGGATGCCGTATTTGCGCGCCCATCCCACCATCTTGCGCGCGGTCGGGCCGTCCTTGACGCCGCCGAGGCCGACCTCGCCGAGCAGTTTTACACCGGCAGCGGCGAGTTCCTTGAAATCCTCCTCGACCATCTCGTTTTCGATCACGGGCGCGCCGGCATGGATCTTCACGCCGCCCGGACGCAGCGTCCAGAACGCGCGCTGCGCGAAGATCGCCATCGCCTTGAGACCGACCACGTCGCGGGGGCGGCCGGGCATGTGGACTTCGCCGGCAGAGATCATGGTGGTGACGCCGCCATGCAGATAGCTGTCGATCCAGCCAATCTGGTTCTGTCGCGGCGTCCAGTCGCCGGCGACGGGGTGGACGTGGCTGTCGATCAGGCCGGGAGCAACCGTGGTGCCGTTGGCTTCGACGATGGTGGTGGCGCCCTCGGTGTCGACGTCCTTGAGGCGGCCGATCGCGGTGATTTTGCCGTTCTCGGCCACGATGGTGTCGGCGTCCAGGATCGGCTTTTCCAGAGCGCCCGACAGCAACAGCCCGATATTGCGGACCACCAGCTTGCTCGGGCCGGTTGCCTGGGGTGCGTCGTGGGCCATGGAGTTTTTCCTTGTTGTTCAATGCCTTCGCAGGCGCTTTCGGCCATCTTGCCCGCGGCTTGACGGCGGGATCAAGAAGGATTATTCATTCGTACACGAATGATCGTATACAAATGATTTAACCTCTGCAAATCGGCGCCAAAAGGGCGGGATCATGAGCAATTTCAATCAGGAAAGCGTTCTCAGCGTTCATCACTGGACCGACACGCTGTTCTCCTTCACCACCACGCGCGATCCCTCGTTTCGGTTTAGAAACGGCGAGTTCACCATGATCGGGCTGAAGGTCGGCGAAAAGCCGCTGCTCCGCGCCTACAGCGTTGCGAGCGCCAATTACGAAGACCGGCTGGAATTTTTCTCGATCAAGGTGCCGGACGGGCCGCTGACTTCGCGGCTCCAGCATCTGAAGGAAGGCGACGAGATCATCGTCAGCCGCAAGGCCACCGGCACGCTGGTCATCGACAACCTCGAAGACGGCCGCAACCTCTATCTGATCGGCACCGGCACGGGCCTCGCGCCGTTCCTCAGCGTGATCAAGGATCCGGAGACCTACGAGCGGTTCGAGAAAGTCGTTCTGCTGCACGGCTGCCGCCGCGTCGCCGAACTCGCCTATGGCGAGATGATCACCAAGGAATTGCCGAACGACGAATTGATCGGCGAACTCGTGCGCGACCAGCTGATCTATTATCCGACCGTGACGCGTGACCCGTTCCGCAACCGCGGTCGCATCACCGATCTGATCAATTCCGGCAAATTGTTCGGCGATATCGGCCTTGCCTCGCTCGATCCCGTCCATGACCGCGTCATGATCTGCGGCAGCCCGGCGCTGGTGGCGGACACCCGCACGCTGCTCAACGGTAAGGGATTCGTCGAAGGCAATCACGGCGAGCCCGCGCAGTTCGTGGTCGAGAAGGCGTTCGCGGAGAGATAGCGTTTTCGAGCGACGCCGGCGCCTCGACCGGCATGCCCTTCGCGCGCGACATCAGATACAATTCCAGCTCGACCAGTTCCGGCGCGCCGTACGACTGCATCATCTATGCGTCAGGCTTTGAAGTCGGCACCGAATACAGGCGCCGCGCCGGCTTCGAAGGACTTCAGTTTCACTGATCTTGGCTGTCCCAATTCGTGTTCTGGTAATGCGATGGAGTGAACGAATATGACCGAGACAACAGCCGCGGATGCGCCCAAGGAGACTCCCAAACAGGCATCCGGCCCGGTCATCGCGCAGCACGCGGCGACGCTGAAGGCGTTGCCATTTTCCGACACGCGCGATTTCGACGATGCCAAGCGCGGATTTCTCGGAACCATCGAGAATGCGCGGGTCGTAAATCCGCAAGGGCGGGTGGTCTGGAGCCTGGAGCCCTACGGGTTCCTCGCGGCCGAAGAAGCGCCGCCGACGGTCGACCCGAGCCTGTGGCGGCAGTCGCGCCTCAATATGAACCACGGCCTGTTCGAGGTGGTGCCCGGCGTTTATCAGGTGCGCGGGCTCGACATCGCGAACATGACGCTGATCGAAGGCGATCATGGGGTGATCGTGGTCGATACGCTGACCTCGATCGAGGGCGCGCGTGCCGCAATGGATTTGTATTTTCAGCACCGCGGCAAGCGCCCGGTCGCAGCCGTGATCTTCACCCACACCCACACCGACCATTGGGGCGGCGCCCGCGGCGTGCTCGACGACGAGACGCTGGCGAGCGGCCGTGTGCCGATCATTGCGCCGAATTTCTTCATGGAGCACGCGGTCTCGGAAAACATCATCGCTGGCCCGGCGATGCTGCGGCGCGCGCAATACCAATTCGGGCCGCTGCTGGCCAAGGGCGTGCGCGGCCAGGTCGATTGCGGCCTTGGAAAATCGATGGCGGCAGGGTCGGTGGCGCTGCTGCGCCCGACCGACCTGATCGTCGCAACCGGCGACGGGCGCTGCATCGACGGCCTCGAATTCGAATTCCAGATGGCGCCGAACAGTGAGGCGCCGGCCGAGATGCATTTCTTCATCCCGCACTACAAGCTGTTGAATCTCGCGGAAAACTGCACGCATAATTTCCACAATCTGCTGCCGTTCCGCGGCGCCGATGTCCGCGATGCGCTGGCGTGGTCGAAATATCTCGGCGAGGCGCTGCAAATGTGGGGCGGCAAGGCCGATGCGATGTGCGGCCAGCACCATTGGCCGGTGTGGGGCCATGAGCGGATCGACACCATGATCCGCCAGCAGCGCGATCTTTATAAGTTCGCGCATGACCAGACCATCCGCCTGATGAACCATGGGCTGACCGCATCTGAGATCGCGGAGGCGATAAAACTGCCGGCAAGCCTCGACGGCGCCTGGCACGGGCGCGGCTATTACGGCCACATCCGGCACAATGTGAAGGCGATCTACCAAAAATATCTCGGCTGGTATGACGCCAATCCGGTCAATCTCGATCCGCTGCCGCCGGTCGAGTCCGGCAGGAAATATGTCGAGTATATGGGCGGCGGAGAGGCGATCCTGGCGCGGGCGCGGACAGACTTCGCCAAAGGAGAGTTCCGCTTCGTGGCACAGGCCGTCAGCCATCTCGTGTTCGCCGATCCCGACAATCAAGCCGCGCGCGCGATGCTGGCCGATACCTTCGAGCAGCTCGGCTATGCCTCCGAAAGCTCGACCTGGCGCAACGCCTATTTGTTCGGCGCGCAGGAATTGCGCAACGGCATGCCAAAAGTGCCGCCACGCACGCCGATGCCGCGCGAAACGTTGGCCGCGCTGCGCACCGAACAGCTGTGGGACGTGCTGGGCGTGCGCCTTAACGGCCCCAAGGCCGAAGGCAAGCGCATCGTGCTGAACTGGAATTTTACCGACACCAATGAAAGTTTTGTTCTCAACCTGGAGAACAGCGCGCTGACTTATATCAAAGGCAGCCAGGCGGCGGACGCCGACGCGTCGTTCACGCTGGCGCGCGGCGTGTTCGACGAAGTCATCGCGAAATTGACCACTTTCCCGGAAGCGGTCGCTGGCGGCAAGATCACCGTCAGTGGCAATCCGATGCGGCTCGGCGAGTTGATGATGCTGATGGATGAATTCCCGCGCATGTTCGAGATCGTTGAGCCGAAGCGGACGGCGATGAGTTGAACGGTGCAATCGTCGTTGCGAGGAGCGAAGCGACGAAGCAATCCATTCTTTCTTATGCGCGGCACGATGGATTGCTTCGCTGCGCTCGCAATGACGGTTGCAGAATCACACCCCCACGTGCGAAGCGATGGTCTTCCGATAAAGCGCACTATAAAGCGACGCCGAAAGATCCCAGCTGAACGTCCGCGCCATTGCGCTGCGGCGCATGGTATCGAGGCGGTCCTTGGCCGTGAAGGCCTCGAAGGCGCGCCGCACGCCGCCGAGGAAGGATTCTGCCGACGGTTGCGAGAACAGGAATCCGGTTTCGCCGTCCTTGATGGTTTCCGCCAGCCCGCCGGTCTGGTGGCCGATCGGCAGCGAACCGAATCGCTGCGCATACATCTGGCTCAGTCCGCACGGTTCGAACCGCGACGGCATCAGTGTGAAGTCGCTGCCTGCAAAAATCCGTCTTGCCTGGCCGTCGTTGAAACCGATCGCGACCCCGATCGCATCCGGCCGTCGGCGATGCGCGTCGACTAGCGCCCGCTCGATCGCGGGCTCGCCGCTGCCGGTCACCACGATCTGTCCGCCGGCCTCGACGATCTCGTCGGCGGCGGACAGCACGAGGTCGACGCCCTTCTGATGCACGAGGCGCGCGACGAGGCCGAAGATAGGACCGCGCGACAGCGCGAGGCCAAACTGCTTGCGGACGTAATCGGCGTTGGCCTGCTTGCCCAGCCAATCGCCCGCGCCGAACGGCTGGGCCAGTTGCGCGCAGGCACGCGGATCCCAGCTTTCGTCGATGCCGTTCAGGATACCTGTCAGTTGCGAAGCGTTCGAGCGGCGCCGCAGCAGGCCTTCGAGTCCGCAGCCGAGTTCGGGGGTCGTGATCTCCCTGGCGTAGGTCGCGCTGACGGTGGTCAAATGCGAAGCGTAGATCAGACCGCCCTTGAGGAAGGACACCTTGTCGTAGAACTCCAGCCCGTCGATGTGAAAAGACGATTCAGGCGCGCCAATCCGCCGCAGCGACTCCCGCGGGAATAGTCCCTGATAGGCGAGGTTATGGATGGTCAGGATCGAAGGCACCTTGACGCCCTTCCAGGCGAGGTAGGCGGGCGCTAATGCGGCCTGCCAGTCGTTGGCGTGAACCAGATCCGCTGCCCAATTCTTGTCCAGCGTGCCTGCGGCCAGTTCGGCGGCGGCAGAGGCAAAGCGGCCGAAACGGATGTCGTTGTCCGGCCAGTCGCGCCCGGCCTCGTCGCCGTAGGGGTTGCCCGGCCGGTCGTACAATTGCGGACAGAGCAGCACGTAAACCGGCAGACCATCCCGGGTCGACGCCCGCCCAAGCGAGCAGGCCGGCATGTCGGCCAGCGGCGCGCATTGCCCAACGATTTCAATAGAGATGAACTGTTCGACGACGTCCCGGTAGCCCGGCAGCATGATTCGGACATCGCTCCACGGACGCAGTGCCCGGGGCAGGGCGGCAGAGACGGCTGCGAGACCGCCCACCCGGACGAAGTCGTCCATTTCCGTGGTGACGAACAGGACCTTCAAGAACGCCCTCGTATCAGCCCAGAACAACGCTAATGCAACTAACTATGCAAGAAAGGGTCCAACGCAAGAAAGGTCCGATTTTAAATCGACGCGAATGCGCCGGCCAGACCTGCCGCTAGACGCTTCCCTGCATAGCCCACGCAATTTAGGGTCACGCCGCACGATTGCCGGACCTCACTGCACGCGGATGCTCGCCGACATGGGCGCCGAGGTGATCAAGATCGAGACCGCCGAAGGCAAAACGATGCGGACCCGTCCGCCGGTGCGCAACCATTGCAGCACCGTCTTCGGCCAGCTCAATGTCGGCAAGCACAGCTTCGTGCTCGATCTGAAATCGCCCCAGGAAGCCCGGACAGTTCGTTGCTTGCCATCATCCGCTGATCTGAATATCGAGAGGTTCGGTATGTTTGTCTCACCGGGACAGAGGTGCCAAGGTCTGCCTGAAATCTGCTCAAGAACAAGAATGATGGGAGAGAAGCCATGAAGAGTTTCCAGGTCGCCGAGTTCAACGCCCCCTTGCAAGAGGTCGATCATCCGACCCCGCAGCCCACGGGTACGCAGGTGTTGGTGAAGGTGAAAGCGGCCGGCGTCTGCCACAGCGACATCCACATCTGGGAAGGCGGCTACGATCTCGGCCATGGACGCAAACCGCTGTCGCTGAAGGATCGTGGCGTCTCGCTGCCGCGCACGATGGGCCATGAAACCGTCGGCGAGATACTGGCCTTCGGGCCCGACGCCAAGGCCGCGACCGGCGGCCTCAAGGTCGGCGACGTCACGCTGGTCTATCCCTGGCTCGGCTGCGGCAAATGCGAGACTTGCCTGGGCGGCGATGAGAACATGTGCGTCGTCAAGCCGAATGCGATCGGCGTCTATTGCGATGGCGGCTACGCCGATCACATGACGGTGCCGCATCCGAAATATCTCTTGAACCTGAACGGCCTCGATCCCGTCACGGCGGCGCCCTATGCGTGCTCCGGGGTTACCACCTACAGTGCGTTGAAGAAGGTTGAATCCGCCTTCAACTCGCCGATCGTGATTTTCGGCGCCGGCGGACTCGGCCTGATGGCGCTGTCGCTGCTCAAGGCCATGGGCGGCAAGGGTGCGATCATGGTCGATATCGACGCGCGCAAGCGCGAGGCGGCAGAGGCGGCCGGCGCGCTGGCGACCGTCGACGGCAAGGCTGCGGATGCACTCGAACAGCTTCAGAAGAAAGCCGGCGGGCCGATCCGCGCGGTGATCGATCTGGTCGGTAACGCCCAGACCACGCAGCTCGGCTTCGACTGCCTGACCAAAGGCGGCAAGCTCGTGATCGTCGGTCTGTTCGGCGGCGGCGCGACCTGGGCGCTGCCGCTGATTCCGATCAAGGCTATCACGATCCAGGGCAGCTATGTCGGCAATCTGCGGGAGACGCAGGAACTGCTCGATCTGGTCCGCACCAAGAAGATCGCGCCGATCCCGGTTACGACGATGCCGCTTGCCAAAGCCAATGAAGCGCTCACCGATTTGCAAAAGGGCAAACTGGTCGGACGCGCGGTGCTGACGCCGTAAGGTTTCGTCATTTACTTCCGTCATTGCGAGCGAAGCGAAGCAATCCATCTCACCACGTAAAGACAGATTGGATTGCTTCGTCGCAAGTGCTCCTCGCAATGACGGCTAGCATCATCCAAGCCCTCCTAAGGAATCTCCATGTCCGTAAATAATGCGCTCCACATCGCCGTACTCGGCGGCGATGGCATCGGCCCTGAGGTGATGGCGCCCGCGATCGAGGTCCTGCGCAAGATCGAGGCGACCACGGACCTGAAATTCCGCTTCACTGAAGCTGCGGCGGGCGCCAACAACTATCTCGCCACCGGCAAATCGATGCCGGAGAGTACGGTGCGGCTGTGCGACGAGGCGGATGCGATCCTGCTCGGCGCCTGCGGCCTGCCGTCGGTGCGCTACCCCGACAACACCGAGATCGCGCCGCAGATCGAGCTGCGGCTTCATTTCGATCTCTATGCCGGCGTGCGTCCGGCACGGTTGATTCCCGGCGTGCCGAGCCCGATCGTTGGCGCCGACCAGCGCGGCATCGATCTGGTCCTGATCAGGGAATCGACCGAAGGCCTGTTCGCGTCGATGGGCAAGGGCGTCGTTACCGATACCGAGGCGCGCGAGACGCTCGTCATTACCCGCCAGACCTCCGAGCGCCTGTTCGAGTTTTCGTTTCGGCTCGCCGAACGCCGCAAGGCGCGCGGGCGGACGAATGGCGGGTTGACCTGCGTCGACAAGGCGAATGTGTTCAGGGCATTTGCGTTCTTCCGCGGGATATTCGATGAGGCCGCCGGTCGCCATCCCGACGTCAGGACCGATCGGCTTTATGTCGACGCCTGTTCGCTTATGCTGGTGAAGCGTCCCTGGGATTTCGACGTCATGGTGACGGAGAACATGTTCGGCGATATTCTCTCCGACCTCGCCGCCGGCCTGATCGGTGGCCTCGGCATGGCGCCTTCAGCCGATATCGGCGACCGCCATGCCGTGTTCCAGCCCTGTCACGGTACCGCGCCTGATATCATGGGGCTGGGCAAGGCCAACCCGACCGCGATGATCCTCTCGGCCGCGATGATGCTGGATTGGCTGGCTGACAAGCATAGGCTGGAGGGCGCCGCCGAAGCCGGCGAGCGCATCGAACGCGCGGTCGACAAGGCCTATGCCAATGGTATCAAGCCGATGGAGTTCGGCGGTAGCAACGGCACGGCCGATATCACGAAGGCAGTGTTGGCGGCGCTATAGGTGGGGGATCGTCATTGCGAGCAGCCAACGGGTCGCGCGAATGCGCGCCCGATGATAAACTCCGCGACGACTTGTACGCCATAGCTCCTTAGCGAAGGCGGAAGCAATCCATTCTTTCTTTGCGTTGCGATGTGGATTGCTGCGCTTCGCTCGCAATGACGAAAGCGGCGCAGCTTAAATGGAGCGAAGCGCAGGGTGCCAAGACATTACCGGCCCTTGAACCGCGGCTTGCGTTTTTCCATGAACGCGGTGCGGCCTTCGCGAAAATCCTCCGAGTCCATGCAGGCGGTGCCGATCGCCTTGATTGCCTCCATGTCGCGCTGGCTTTCGTCCTTCAGCACCTCGGCGATGGTGATCTTCGCGGCCTTGATCGCGAGCGGCGCATTGCCGGAAATGGTGCGTGCGATCTCCATGGTCGCGTCCCACAATTCGCCGTCCGGCAAGACGCGCTCGACCAGCCCGATGCGCACCGCTTCGGCGGAGTCGATCCGCATCCCCGTATACATGATGAGCCGCGCCCAGGATGGCCCAACCAGCGAGACCAGGTGCTTGAGCCCGTCGTAGCCATAGGCGATGCCGAGTTTGGCGGCGGGAATGCCGAACTGGCTGTTGTCGGCGGCGACGCGGATATCGGCCAGCATCGCCACCTGCATGCCGCCGCCGAGGCAGAAGCCGCGGATGCAGGCAATGGTCGGCTTGGGATAATCCGCCAGCAGCGCGCGTTGCGCGGCGCTGCGCTTGGAATATTCCTCGGAAGCAGCAGCGTTGTGGCGGGTCTTTTCGAACTGGCTGATGTCGGCACCCGAAACGAACGCCTTGTCGCCGGCGCCGACCATGATCACGACGCGGACATCGGAATTGTCGCGCAGTTCGATCAGCGCGCTGCCGAGTCCCTCCCACATATCGAGCGACATCGCGTTGCGCTTGTCGGGATTGTTGAAGGTGATGATTCCGACGCCGTCGCTGGCGCTTTGCAGGATCTTGCCATCGGCATGGGATTTTTCGCTTGTCTTGGGAACGTCCAGCATTGGTCGTGTTCCAGTCCGGGTTCAGGAAGTCACCGAAATTCGCGCTTGCTGTGGTGCCACGGTTCGGCGATCCCGGGCAAGGTCCGGTGTCGGGACCAATCCATGCGTTAGTGCTTGATGGCTTTGTGAGGCGCCGCGGACGGTGTTTTAACCTCGCCCCGCTTGCGGGGAGAGGGAGAAGGTCAATGCGTCGTCAGCGGGTGATCGGCGGCCTTGTTGAAGAACGCGGCCTCCTCGGCGGTGGCTTCCAGCAGCTGCTCGTCCTGGGCGTAGATGTCGTTGCGGAAATGCACCGTCTGGTCCTTGGTCATCCATGCCGTCAGATAGATCCAGGCCACCGGGACCTTCTTGGTGACGTGGACATCGTGGCGCTGGCCTGTGGCGATCATGGCGTCGATCGCGGTCCGGTTCCATTGCGGCTGATCTTTCAGCAGCCATGCGGCGAGATCGCGGACATTGTCGACGCGCGAGCAGCCATGCGAGTCGAAGCGGTAGTCGTCGTTGAACAGATTGCGCTGATTGGTGTCGTGCATGTAGACCGAATAGGAGTTCGGCATGTCGATTTTGACAGCACCCAGCGCATTGAAGGCGCCGGATTGCTGGCGCACGGTGAAGTTCGGCGTATGCGCACCGGACCAATCCACCGAATGCGGATCGATCGGCGCGTCATTGGCGCCGAGCACCTCCATGTGCATGCGCGAGAGGTAAGTCGGATCTTTACGCATATGCGCCGAGATTTCAGCTTTCGCGATCGACGACGGCACGGTCCAGGTCGGATTGAGATTGACACTGGTGATCTCGGCGGTCAGCGTTGGCGACGGCTTTTCGGTCTTGCCGACGATGACGCGATAGCGCCGCATCACCTTGTCGTCCTCGATCGCCTCGGCAAAGGCCGCCGGAATGTTTACCACCACATAACGCTGGCCGAACGGGAAGTTCATTTGGGCGAGGCGCTCGAGCGAGGCCTCGAGCTGCTTGATGCGCTTGTGGACGGAAACGTTGAGCGCGGCCAGCGTCCGCGGCGTCACCGTCCCCGTCGCCGCCAGGCCGTGGCGGACCTGGAAGCGCTTGACGGCATCGGTCAGTACATCGTCGTAAGTGCCGGTTGCCTTGTCGGCGGCGAGATCGCCGCTGATGATCAGGCGCTTGCGCAGCAGTTCGTCATGGGCACCCTGGGTGCCTGCCGCGAATTTGGCCTCGGAAGGAATCACCGGCCAGCCGCCGCGGACCGCGACATCCGAGTAGCTCAGCGCGGCTTCGCGAATTCGCTGCGCACTGCCTTCGTCGTAGGTCGGATCATGCTGGAGCGCCAGCACGGCTGCCGAGCGCGATTCCGCCGTCGACGAAGGCGCAGCCGGTTTGGCAGGCGTTGCGTGCACGGCAGGTGCTGCGCCCGCCGGCGCTGCCCCAGCCGGCTTGGCCTGAGCCAGCGCCGTACCTGCGGCTGACGCAGCCGGGTCGGCTGCCGAAGCCGCGCCTTGACTTGTGCCCTGGCCAAATGCCGGCGCGGCCACGAGCATCGCGGCAACGGCAACGATTGTCATTCTCTGCATGTCGGATTTCCCTGGTCAAATTTCTCTGGGATGCGCGCGATGCGCGGGTATTGAAATGAAAGGCCCAGCCGCCGGAACCGCTCGAATCGGGTGGGGCTGCACCACAACGGCGCAACAATACGCTGCGAGAGTTGCGTTCTGATTAAGTCGCCGGGGTGGCTGTTGCACTGCCGCAAATCTCGAGCCGGTCCGTTGCTGAGCGTTTTTGAGCGAAGCATGTTCTCGGACTTGATCCGGGGTTGGATACAGGTTCGCATAGCAATCAAGTTCACGCAGATTGCGTAGACTTATCTGCGGCAGAAAACGCGTCAAAAAAGAGTCCAATGACTGGACCTTTGTCTCCTTTGATATGTCGCGATGACCGCTATTGTGGTTCGCAACAGAACAAGAAAATTCCGCTTGGGAGAATGGCATGCCGTTGACACGCAGGCAGGCGATTGCGGGATTTGGCGGCGGGCTGGCTTGGCTGGCCACCCTGCCGGCAAAGGCGCAGGCGGCCTATCCCTCCAGGACGATCAAGATGGTCGTGCCCTATCCGCCGGGCGGAACCACCGATCTTCTCGGGCGGCTGGTCGCCGACCAGTTCAAGAGCGGCTTTGGCGCCACCGTCATTGTCGAGAACAAGCCGGGCGCCGCCACGACGCTCGGCGCCGACCAGGTCGCAAAGTCCGAACCCGACGGCTACACGCTGTTGATGGCGACCTCGACCACGCTCGCCATCAACAAGACGCTGTACAAGAAATTGCCCTATGATCCGGTGAAGGACTTTGCGCCGATCGGGCTGGTGGCCGCCGTACCGTTTGCGCTGATCGTCAATCCGACGATCCCGGCGAAGACGCTTGTCGAGTTCATCGCTTACGCCAAATCCAAGCCCGGCCTGGCCTATGGCTCGGCCGGCAACGGCAGCCCGCAGCATCTCGGCGCCGAAATGCTGAGGGCGGCATCCGGCATCGATATCAGGCATGTGCCCTATCGCGGCAGCATTCCGGCGATGCTCGATGTGATCGCGGGGCATATCCCGTTCATGGTGGTGGATTTGCAGCCGGCGCTGCAACAGATACGCGAGGGCAAAGTGCGGGTGCTCGGCGTCACCACGCCGAAGCGGGTTGCGGCCGCCCCCGACATTCCGACGATCGCGGAAGCAGGGCTGCCCGGGTTCGAACTGATCGCCTGGCAAGGCGTGGTGGCGCCGGCGGGCACGCCGCGGCCGGTCGTGGATGCATTGGCGGCGGAGCTTTCGAAGCTGATCGCCGATCCCGCAATCCGCAACAGGCTGACGACGCTTACGCTGGAGCCGCTGCCGCCATCGACGCCGGACAGTTTTGCGGCTTACATCAAGACCGAAGTCGAGCGCTGGGCGCTGATCGTGAAAAACTCCGGCGCCGAGTTCGAGTAACAAGAAGTCTTGCGCAATGGACTCTCCTGCAAGCGCACGGTCTGTGCCCGACATGAATGACACTACGATCCTGATCGTCGGCGCTGGACCGGTCGGGCTCACCCTCGCGATCGATCTGGCATGGCGAGGTATCGACGTGACGGTCGTGGAGACGCGCGCGCCGGCCACGCCGCCGGAGCCGAAATGCAACCACGTCGCCGCCCGCACCATGGAGATATTCCGGCGGCTGGGTTTGGCCGAAAAAGTCCGCGACGCCGGATTGCCCGCGGATTATCCGCACGACATCAGCTACCGCACCTCGTTTACCGGGCAGGAGCTGACGCGGATTCATATTCCCTGCCGGCGGGACCGCTTCAAGGCGACCGACGGCCCCGACTGCAAATGGCCGACGCCGGAGCCGCCGCATCGCATCAACCAGATCTATCTCGAACCGATCCTGTTCGAGCATGCGGCCGCACAACCACGCATCCGCATCGTCAACCGGACTGCGGTCAATGACGTCGTGGTCGAAAACAATGGCGCGCGTGCCACTTTGCGCGATCTCGATACCGGTGCGGCGCGGGTTATGAATTGCCGTTTCCTGATCGGTTGCGACGGCGCGCGCTCGATCGTGCGCAAGGCGATCGGTGCGAAATTGTCCGGCGACGCGGTGATCCAGCGCGTGCAGTCGACTTATATAAACGCGCCCGGACTGATCGATCGCCAAAGAAGCCTGCGCGCCTGGGGGACGGGGGCGATCAACCCGCGCCGTTCCGGCATGGTGTATGCGATCGACGGACGCGAGCGCTGGCTGGTGCACAATTACATGAAGCCGGGCGAGGGCGGTTTCGACGCGGTCGATCGCGACGCCTGCCTGCGCACCATCCTCGGCGTCGAAGACGATTTCAAATACGAGATCATCTCAAAAGAAGATTGGGTCGGCCGCCGGCTGATCGCCAGCAAATTTCGCGACCGCAGCGCCTTCATCGCCGGCGATGCCGCGCATATTTGGGTGCCCTATGCCGGCTACGGCATGAACGCCGGCATCGCGGACGCCATGAACCTGTCGTGGCTGATGGCCGCCCATCTCAACGGCTGGGCACCGCCTGCCATTCTCGACGCCTATGAGGCCGAGCGCTGGCCGATCACCAGCCAGGTTTCACGGTTCGCGATGTCGCATGCGGAAGCCGAAATTCGCCGGCGCGGGGCGGTACCGCCAGAGATCGAGGACGAGGGACTGCAAGGCGATCGCGTGCGCGACGAAGTCGGCCGGCTCACCTATGAGATCAACGTCCAGCAATATGCCTGCGCCGGCCTCAACTTCGGCACCTATTACGATACTTCGCCGATCGTTGCGTATGACGGCGCTGCGCCTCCCGCCTACACCATGAGCCACTACACGCCGTCGACCGTGCCGGGTTGCCGCACGCCGCATTTCTGGCGTGCCGACGGCAGCTCGCTGTACGATGCGATGGGCGAGGGGTTTACGCTGCTGCGGTTCGATTTCGCCGTGGTCGTAGCGCCGATCGAGGCGGCGGCGCGCTCAAGGGGCGTGCCGCTAAAAGTGCTCGATCTCGAAAGGCCCGGTGGTGCTGGCTATGATGGCCACAGCCTGGTGTTGTCGCGGCCGGATCAGCACGTGGCCTGGCGCGGTGATCGGTTACCGGCCGATCCCCTTGATCTGATCGACCGCGTTCGTGGGGCGGCGATGGCGTGTAGGATGGACTGAGCCCTTCGCGAAACCCATCACCGTCTATCAACAGCAATTGATGGGTACCGCTTCGCTCCACCGTGCGGACTGCGGTTCGCAAGCTGCGTCGCTTCACGCACAAGGACAAAATACACGTCGCGCCTGCGACAAAGTAACCCGACGGGCAAATCACTTCCGATTTACGGAAGTTGTGTCAAGCCCAAGAATCAAAAATATTTCGCTTTTCCCGAAGGGCAAATCAGGGCACATCTATCGCCATCCTGCTCCACCAAGAGGGGCGCTCGCGATCGTCACGAAACGCGGGGCAGGGAGCGGTGGACGTGGAGGTGCCGACGGCGAACGGCGCTGACGCGTACGGCGAAGACGTGTGGTCCTGACGCCGCGGTGCTGGCGTCAAGTTGGCGGTAAGTCCCGCAAGCGACGGTGGCAAAAGAGCCGTTCACCGGGGAGAGCGCGCTATAAGCCGTAAAGCCATTGCGCAGGGAATGTCGGATTGCCTCCGCTGCCCTGTATGCTCGTGTGCGCATTCCTAACTACCATTGCACACGAGACCGCGGGTGCAGCGCGCATCCGGCATTCCCTGCGCCCTCTGTTTTCGAGGGCGAGAGTTACTTGCAAACCTCGGGCGCAATGCGTCGCGAGAACGAGAACTCATGTCACGCAATGACGGCCAAGGCTGTTTGAAATTTGAATCAGGAAAAGAGCCGTTCGGTTCTGACGCATCAGAACCGGGCTTTACGCGTTACACGCGCGGTCCGTCACACGCGTTTGCTTCGCGCGAACCGGCCCCCGCTGGTTCGCGCGAAAACACGACGCAATCGATCAGGCTTCGTTCGCCGCGATCGATTCCATCAAGGACACCAGCTGACGTTGTACGGTCTGGTCCTTGATCTTGCTGTAGGCGCGCAGCAACCGCAGGCTGAAAGCGCTGTCGAGGAACAGCAGGCTCTCGACCTCGCGCGCCTTGCCGTCGCCGTCGTAGAAGAACGTGACGGGCACGTCGAGCGCGGTGGCGATCTGCTGAAGACGAGCCGCGCCGACACGGTTGACGCCCTTCTCGTACTTCTGAACCTGCTGGAAGCTGACGCCGAGCTTGTCGCCCAGCTCCGCTTGCGAGATTTTCTGCTCCACACGCCGCAGGCGAATCCGCTTCCCCAATTCGATGTCGGGTTTGCCGGCACTGCGTTGCTTCATCTTCTTTGCTGCTGATCTGATCATTCTGGTTTTACCGTCCTTCGATCGGGAAGCCCTCGACGCTTGGGTCAGGGCTTCATCCGTATTTACCGCGTTAAGTTCGTCAGAATCGTGAGTTCGTCTTAAGAACCAAGAGATCTCGCGAGATTGCGGGATGGTGGCCAATGGCTCCTGCGCATTGGAAGCATCCTGATACCGGTGCCTGTCGACTAGCTTCAGCCGTTGGCACCCGGGGCATTTTCATCAAAACCCCGCACGTTACATTTGGCAAACTATTCGACAAATCACAACCACCGCGAGTTCAATGGCCCACAGATTTTGGGAGCATACTTAGCGTCCAAGGCCTATGCACTTGGTACTTTTACGGACTCGCGGAGGGGTTGCGGGCCCGGAAAACCGCACTTTGAACTGATCCGAGGGGCCCTCCGGGGCTTGTGTCGAACCGACAGCTCAACCGTCATATTCTGGAAAATACGGCAAGCCTCGATACGATTTCCAAATCGATAGCGCGCTGGACAATTGCGCAAAAGTTCTGGATCATCAGGGTAGGCTCTCACACGATCTATTGCGTGCCAGTGGCCGAATTATTTGAATTGCCTTTTCGTGGAGAGGCTCATGAAGCGACGAACAGGACCGCCTCCAATTTACCTTGCAACCTCGGGGACTGAAAAAATGCCGATGGCTCATTCGGAAGAGCGCCTGCTGTCGCTTCTCGCAACGCTGGAGGAGTGCCGGGCGTTCCTGACGGACAAGGCGAGCCCGGAAACAGGAAGATTGCTGTCATTGGCTATTCTTGAGCTTCGGATGGAACTCCATCAGGTGACCGAATCCGAGCTCAAGGTCTTGTGCGATCTGATGGTGGTGGAGGGCCAGCCGGTAGCGGACACGCAGACCGGTCAGGGCCAGCGGCTGCCGCCTTACCTGAAACTCATCAAGTAGCCGGCAAGCCGTCTCGACGCGAAGCCTTCAGGACACCAAGCCTTCAGGACACGAAGCCTTCGCTGCGCTGCCTTGGCTGCCCCGCCGGACCGCATCTGCCGCCTCGCAGCGGATGCGACCAGTTGTCGCGCTATTGTCCCGATCCCGGATTGCCCCCGATCCCGGCCGATTCCTAACCCGCCGTGACGTCCACCAGTTCGGACCCTTCGAGCACGCGTCGGGCCTTGTCGCGGTCGAGATCGCCTTCCCAGGCTGCGATGACGACGGTGGCGATGCAGTTGCCGATCAGATTCCCGAGCGCGCGCGCCATGCCGATGAACCAGTCGACCGACAGCACCAGCACGAGGCCGATGGCCGGAATGCTCGGCACCGCATTCAGCGTCGCCGCCAGGATCACGATCGCCGAACCCGGCACGCCATGCGCGCCCTTCGACGTGATCAGCGAGACGCCGAGCACCAGCAGCAAGTCGCCGAACGACAGCGGCGTGTTGGTGGCCTGCGCGATGAACACCACCGCCAGCGTCAGGTAGATCGAGAAGGCGTCGAGGTTGAAGGAATAACCGGTCGGAATGACGAGGCCGACCACCGACTTCTTGACGCCGAGCGCTTCCAGCTTGCGCATGATCTGGGGCAGCACCGCATCCGAGGAGGCGGTGGCGAGCACGATGGTCAATTCCTCACGGAGGTAGCCGAGGAATTTGAGAATGTTCAACCCGGCGAGCGCCATCACGCCGCCGAGCACGCCGAGCACGAAGATGGCGAGCGAGACGTAGAACAGCGCGACCAGCGACAGCAGCTGCTTGAGCGAGCCGACGCCGTATTTGCCGACCGTATAGGCAACGGCACCGAGCACGCCGAGCGGCGCAACGCGCACGATCAGGCCCATGACGCGGAACAGTACGGTCGAAACCGCATCGATGAGCACGTTGATTTTCTCGCCCTTTTCACCGCCGACCAGCGCCAGGCCGGTGCCGAACAGGATCGCAAAGAACAGCACCTGGAGCACGTCGTTGCGCGACAGCGCGTCGAACGAGGTCGACGGAATGATGTTCAGGAGGAAACTGCCGATGCCGCCGCCTTGCAGCTTGTGGGCGTTGTCGGCGTAAGTGTTGAGCGCCTTGGCATCCAGCGTCGATGGATCGATGTTCATGCCGTGACCGGGCCCGAACACATAGGCCAGCACGAGGCCGACCACGAGGGCGACCGTGGTCATCACCTCGAAATAGACCAGCGCCTTGACGCCGACCCGTCCGACCTTTTTCAGATCACCGGCGCCGGCGATGCCGTGCACCACGACGCAGAACACGATCGGCGCTACAATCATCGAGATCAGCTTCAGGAAGGCGTCGCTGAAGATCTTGAGCCCGACGGCAAAATCGGGAGCGGCCATTCCGAGCACGATGCCGAGCAGGAGCGCGGCCAGCACCTGGACGAAGAGCGATGTGTAGAGCGGCTTGCGGGTTTCGGTTGCAGTGGCGGTGATGGTCGTCATGATCGGCTCCCCATTGGCTTGGGCGTTATCAAAGCAACCTGCATGCCAAGAAGGCCGATCCGGGTCCGTAATTTGCGCGGCCGAATTTTCCGGAAAATGGCCGTCGCGACCGCCCGGTTTCGTACCCAAGCCATTCCCTGCATTGGAGAATTTCGGTTCGCTCAGCCCTCTTTGTCAAGCGCGCTGGTCATTGTGCAGACGACGCCCCGAGGCAGAAAGTCGATGGTGGCCTCGCCGCCGAGCTGGTCGCGCGCGCTGCGTTCGATCAGCCGCGATCCGAAGCCGCGCTGCACCGGGGCGGTGACGTGCGGGCCGCCGGCCTCGGTCCAGATCAACCGCAATTGGCGGCCATCGCTCTCCTCGGTGACCTCCCAATCCAGCGTGACGGTTCCGGTATCGTTCGACAGCGCGCCATATTTGGCGGCGTTGGTCGCAATTTCATGCAAAATCATCGACAGGACCACCGCGAGCCGCGGCGACAGCGGCACCTTCGGTCCGAACATCCGCACCCGGTCCGGATTGTTGAGCAGATAGGGATTGAGAACCCGTGCGATGACGTCCTGCAATTCGGAGCCCTGCCATTTCTCCTGGCTCAACAGATTATGCGCTTCGGCGAGCGCGCCCAGCCGTCCCTCGAATTTCTCGCGCTCGGCGCGGCTGGCGCTGCGAAAGGTTTGCGTGGCGATAGACTGCAGTATCGCCAGCGTATTCTTGACGCGGTGGTTGAGCTCCTCGATCAAGAGGTCATGCAGCATCTCGCCGCGCGCGATCGCGGTCGCCATCCGCACTGCAAAGGCAAGGCCGACCAGCAGCAGCATGCCGCCGATGACGCTGGTGATGGCAAGGCTGCGCCATAACGGGGCGACCAGCGAGGCCTCGGCAATCCCGGCGGCGACGGTCCAGCCGGTCAGCGAGGATCGTGCGATGCTGGTGATCAGTGGCACGCCTTCGAGCGATACCGTCGCAAAGGTTGCCTCGGGGGTGCGGAACATCTGCGCATGAAGCGATGATGACGCCGGCTTGCCGATCGTATCCTGCGGGTTCGGCACGCGCGCGAAATTGATGCATTCGCCGTCGAAGATCGAGATCGTCCACTCTCTGCCGGGCCGCTGCTGTTCGACGATGGCCTGAAAGACCTCGATTGGCGGGCTGAAGGAGATGTCATAGAGCACTTCGCCGTCGCGAATGACCGGCACTTCGACGGTCACGATCAGGGCCTTCTTGACCACGCCAATGAACAGATTCGAGTAATACGGACGCTTGGTCGCGAACACCTTCTCGACGATGTCGCGGTTGTTGCGCGGCGGAAGGACTGAGACGTCTGGCGTGACCGAGGAGAACAACTGGCGGCCCTCGCGGTCCGCCACCAGGACGACGCCGTCCCTGCCATATTGGTCGAGGAAGCCGGTAGCGATGCGGCGAAAGCTGTTGAAGTCGCCGCTGCGCAGCGAATCGGTCAGCGCAAGGACCTGCAAGCCCCCGGTCATGCGCTGCATTTCGGCATCCAGCACCAGGCGGATGCTGCGCACGGTCTCGAGCACGCGCTGCGTCGCGTCCCTTCGGTCCTGCTCGTAATTACTAAAAACGATGCCGGCCGCAAAAATGATCAGCGGCAGCGTGGTGCCCGCAACCAGGAGGGCGAGACGCACTGGCAGTGAAGGTTTTGGCAACGCAAGTCCCGGATCGGCGCCCAACTGCCGGGAGCATAGAAGAAGCGGCCGAATTCCGCCAAGGATTTTGGCGTCAGGTGCCGCGACGCTCGCGTGTGCGCCGCGGCAAAGTGGATCTCTGTTTCAAAGATTGCTGTCGGTGATCGCGGAGTACACCATGGTGCGCAGTTCGCGCCGCACCGGATAGGCGCTCGACGGCAATACCTGGGTCATGAAGATGGTGATCAGCTCTTCCGCGGGATCGATCCAGAACGACGTCGTCGCCGCACCGCCCCAGTAATATTCGCCGGAGCTGCCCGGAAGCAGCGTCTGCGCTGGGTTCATCGTGACGGCAAAGCCGAGCCCGAACCCGACACCGGCCAAGGTCGCTTCGCTGAACATCGATCGCGACAGTTCCGTCAGGTTGCGTCCGCCGGGCAAATGATTTGACGTCATCAGCGCCAGCGTCTTCGGCGCGATCAACCGGACGCCGCCGAGTTCGCCGCGGTTCAGCAGCGCGCGGCAAAAGGTCAGATAATCGGCCGCCGTCGAGCACAAGCCGCCACCGCCCGAGATCAGGGATGGCGGCTTGAGAAACGAACTCTCGGCCGGATCGTCCTGCAAGGTCATGCCGCCCTTGCCGTCGGCGGAATAGCATGCCGCAAAGCGATGGGCCTTGGCCGCGGGAACGTAAAAATCCGTGTCGTTCATGCCGAGCGGATCGAGGATTCGCTCCTTGACGAACTGTTCGAACGGCATGCCGCTGATCAGGCCTACGAGATAGCCGAGGACATCGGTGGACACCGAATAGTTCCAGGCCTCGCCCGGCGAGAATTCCAGCGGAATCTTGGCGAGGTCATCGATCATCGTTTGCAGCGTACCGGCCTTTTCGACATCGCCGATCTTCCGCTCGCGATAGCCGGCATCGACGTTGGTGCGTTGCTGAAAGCCGTAGGTGAGGCCGGAAGTATGCCGCAACAGGTCCACGATCTGCATCGGCCGTGACGGCGGCTTGGTCAGGAAGGCCGGGTAGGTGCCGGCCTGGAACACGCCGAGGTTCTTCCATTCCGGAATGTATTTGTGGACGGGCTCGTCGAGCGCGACGCGCCCTTCCTCGACCAGCATCATGAAGGCGACGCTCGTGATCGGCTTGGTCATGGAATAGATGCGGAAGATCGTGTCGTCCTTGACCGGAACCTTGCGCTCGAGGTCGGCAAAGCCCTGCACGGTCGAATGGACGATCTTGCCGCGGCGATAGACCAGGAGCTGGGTCCCCGGAAAACGGCCGGCATCGATGTAGCGCTGCTTCAGATGATTTTCGACACGGTCGAGGGCAGCTTTGGACATTCCGGCGGATTCGGGCGAGGCGGGGGCAGGGGCTAACATCGGGACTGATCTCCGGCGGGCAATGGAGGCCTTGATAGCCGAAAAGTGTGCGCCATTCCAACCGTCTCACGCTTACCCCGGCCGTGTCGCTGGTGTAGGCTGACGCCTGCCATCGCGTACCTCGCAGGACCGCCAAAATGCCTCAATTCAACGAGACCGAACTGACCGCCGCCGTGATCCGCAGCTTCGATGATACGCCGGATCCGCGCGCAAAATTCCTGCTCCAGGAACTGGTGAAATCGCTGCACGACTATATCCGCAAGACCGATCTCACGTTCGAGGAATGGGAATATGCGATCGAATTCCTGACCCGCACCGGTCAGAAGTGCACCCCGATTCGCCAGGAGTTCATCCTGCTCTCCGACGTGCTCGGGGTGTCGATGCTGGTCGATGCGGTCAATCACAGGGAACGCGAGGGCGCCACCGAGACCACCGTGCTTGGCCCGTTCTATGTCGGCGAACACAAGGTGATGCCGCATGGTACCGATGTCTCGGCCAATCTGGCCGGCGAGCGGATGTTCGTGCAGAGCCGCGTCACTGATCTCGCGGGCAAGCCGCTCGCCAATGTTCCCGTCGATATCTGGCATGCCGATGGCGACGGCTTCTATGATTCACAGAAGCCGGAATATGCGACCGAAGGGCCGTCGTCGCGGGCGCGGTTCGTCACCGACGCCGACGGCCGGTTCTATTTCCGCACCATCCTGCCGTGCAGCTATCCGATTCCGACCGACGGTCCGGTCGGCGAGATGATCATCCAGACCCGGCGTCATGCCATGCGACCGGCGCATGTGCACTTCCTGGTAAGTGCGCCCGGCTACCAGCCGCTGATCACGCATGTGTTCATGGAGGGCGACAAATATCTGGATTCCGACGTCGTGTTCGGCGTCAAGGACGAGTTAGTGGCGAAGATCGAAAAGCGCACCGATGCCGCGATGCCAGACGGCAAGCAAGCAGCAGCGCCGTGGCACCTGATGACCTATGAATTCAGGATCAAACCGGGCGCCGGCGAGGCGCCAAAGCCGATGGCGTCGAAGGCAAGGGAAGACGCCTGAACGCCGTTTTGCCGGCGTCGCAGGGCCATCGGCCGCCCGCCGGCTGCTCAGGCCGGAACGTTGCGTCTGCAACGGTGTTCCGCGCGGCGCCGACCCTCTTTCGCTCCTCGCCGCGTCCAAATATGGTTGTGCGAGACGTTGGCCCCATCGGGCCCGCGCGCCCTTGGATACAACAGAATGACATTGAAATTTGAAGTAAAGCCCACGACGAAACCGACCCCGGACAAGGATCGCGACGCCAGACTCGCCGATCCCGGTTTCGGCCGGGTTTTCACCGATCACATGGCCATCGTCCGCTACGACCAGGCCAAGGGCTGGCATGGCGCGCGCGTCGAATCCCGCGCCAATTTCCCGCTCGATCCGGCCGCCGCCGTGCTGCACTACGCGCAGGAGATTTTCGAAGGCCTCAAGGCCTACAAGCGCGACAACGGCATCAACCTGTTCCGCCCCGACGCCAATGCGAGGCGTTTCCGGAATTCGGCCGAGCGCATGGCCATGGCGCCGCTGCCCGAGGATGTGTTCATCGAAGCGGTCGAGCAGCTCGTGCGCATCGACAGCGCCTGGGTGCCCGGCGGCGAGGGCAGCCTCTATTTGCGGCCCTTCATGATTGCCAACGAGGTCTTCCTCGGCGTGAAACCGTCCGCGGAATACATCTTCGCCGTCATCGCCTCGCCGGTCGGCTCCTATTTCAAGGGCGGACCTGCGCCGGTGTCGATCTGGGTGTCGGAGAACTACACCCGCGCCGCGGTCGGCGGCACCGGCGCCGTCAAATGCGGCGGCAATTACGCCGCCAGCCTGCGCGCCCAGGCCGAGGCCATCGAGCGCGGCTGCGATCAGGTGGTTTTCCTCGATGCGATCGAGCGCCGCTATGTCGAAGAACTCGGGGGCATGAACATCTTCTTCGTGTTCGACGACGGCTCGATGCTGACGCCGCCGCTCGGCACCATCCTTCCGGGCATCACCCGCGATTCCATCATCGCGCTGGCGAAGGATTCCGGCACGCGCGTGCGCGAGCAGGGCTACACGATCGACCAGTGGCGCGCTGATGCCGCCAGCGGCAGACTGAAGGAGGCGTTCGCCTGCGGCACGGCGGCCGTGATCTCGCCGATCGGCAAGGTGTGTTCCGCGAGCGGCGATTTTCTGATCAGCGGTGGTGCAGCCGGCCCGGTCGCCATGGGGCTGCGCAAGAAACTGGTCGACATCCAGTACGGACGCGCGCCCGACCCGCACGAATGGGTCCGAAAGGTGCTGTGAGCATCAGTTTAACTGGCGTCTGGGTGGCGTTTTCCGGGCGCTGGAAAACCTTGTTTGGGCGCCTGCACAATTTTTGTGCGCCGCACAAGAATTGTGCGAATCGCAAATTTTGGATGCGGGCGCCTGTTCTTGGCGCGTGCTGCGACAAGTTGACAATCCATTGAAATAAATCAGTTTTTTGTACCGCGAAGGGCTTGGCACGAAGCTTGAATAGTTTGTGCCGACGCCATTGAAGCCGTCCCTTGAGACTCATCATCCGAATTGTACCGCCACCACTCCGGGGCCTCCCCGGATTGCGCCCTTTTGCGCCTCGCGCGGCGGCACCAAACGGACGGCACGTTCAGACGCAAAGGACCGCGATACAAATGACGAAGCCCACCCATCCCACCTCACGCGGTCTCAGCCGCCGTCAGATCCTGAAGGCGACCGGTGGAACGGCCGCATTGCTCGCCGCTGCCAAGATCAACTTCCCCGCCGGTGCGTTTGCGCAAGGTGCTGGCCCCGAAGTGAAGGCGGCCAAGCTCGGCTTCATCGCGCTGACGGACGCTTCGCCGCTGTTCGTCGCCAAGGAGAAGGGCATCTTTGCCAAATACGGCATGCCCGATGTCGAAGTGCAGAAGCAGGCTTCCTGGGGCACCACGCGTGACAACCTCGTGCTGGGCTCGGAAGGCAACGGCATCGACGGCGCGCATATCCTGACCCCGATGCCGTATCTGATTTCGGCCGGCAAGGTGACGCAGAACAACCAGCCGACGCCGATGTACATCCTGGCGCGGCTCAATCTGAACGGCCAGTGCATTTCGGTCGCCAAAGAATACAGCGACGTCAAGGTCGGCGTCGACACCGCGCCGTTCAAGGTCGCACTCGACAAGAAGAAGGCCGCCGGCAAGTCGATCAAGGCCGCGATGACGTTCCCCGGTGGTACCCACGATCTGTGGATTCGCTATTGGCTCGCCGCCGGCGGCATCGATCCCGACAAGGACATCGAAACCATCGTGGTGCCGCCGCCGCAAATGGTCGCTAACATGAAAGTCGGCACCATGGATTGCTTCTGCGTGTGCGAACCGTGGAACCTGCAGCTGATCCATCAGAATATCGGCTACACTGCGGTCACGACCGGCGAACTCTGGAACAAGCATCCGGAAAAATCCTTCGGCATGCGCGCCGCCTATGTCGACAAATACCCGAAGGCCGCCAAGGCCCTTCTGATGGCTGTCATGGAAGCCCAGCAATGGTGCGAGAAGCCTGATAACCGCGAGGAAGTCGCCGCGATCTGCGCCAAGCGGCAGTGGATCAATTGCCCTGTCGAGGACGTCACCGATCGCGTCAAGGGCAAGTTCGACTACGGCATTCCCGGCAAGGTGATCGAGAATTCGCCGCACATCATGCGGTTCTGGGCCGACCAGGCCTCCTATCCGTTCCAGAGCCATGATCTCTGGTTTCTCACCGAGGATATCCGCTGGGGCAAATACGAAGCAGGCTTCGACACCAAGGCGCTGATCGCCAAGGTCAACCGCGAGGATATGTGGAAGGAGGCCGCCAAGGAACTCGGCGTCGCCGCTTCCGATATCCCGACCTCGACCTCGCGCGGCAAGGAGACCTTCTTCGACGGCAAGGTGTTCGATCCGGAGAATCCGGCCGCGTATCTGAAGTCGTTGTCCATCAAGCGTGTTGAAGTCTGATCCAAGCAGGACCGCCCCTAAGCGGGCGGTCCGCCTCGCGAATACGGAGACACACTTCCAATGAATATGCCTGCGATCAAGACCGATCCCGCCACCGCGGTCGCCGCGCCGAAGTCGGCACCGGTTGCCACCCCGGTCGTGACGATGACGCCGAAGCGTCCGCCGCGCGCCGAAAAATACATCAAGATGGCAAAGGACACCGCGGTGCAGGTGGTGCCGCCATTGATCGTGATCGCGCTCCTGATGTTGTTCTGGGAACTGGTGTGCCGTAAAGCCGGCTCGACCCTGCCGCCGCCCTCGCGCGTGTTCAAGGAAACCAAGGAGCTGATCTTCGATCCGTTCTTCGATCGCGGTGGCATCGACAAGGGCCTGTTCTGGCATCTGTCCGCCAGCCTTCAGCGCGTCGCCCTCGGCTATTCGCTGGCGGCGATCGCCGGCGTCGCGCTGGGCACGCTGGTCGGACAATCGGTCTGGGCGATGCGCGGGCTCGACCCGCTGTTCCAGGTGCTGCGCACCATCCCGCCGCTGGCGTGGCTGCCGCTGTCGCTGGCCGCGTTTCGCGACGGCCAGCCCTCGGCGATCTTCGTGATCTTCATCACCTCGGTGTGGCCGATCATCATCAACACCGCGGTCGGCATCCGCAACATCCCTCAGGATTACCGCAACGTCGCCGCCGTGGTGCAGCTCAATCCGCTGGAGTTCTTCTCCAAAATCATGATCCCGGCCGCGGCACCCTACATCTTCACCGGCCTGCGCATCGGTATCGGCCTGTCCTGGCTTGCGATCGTCGCAGCCGAAATGCTGATCGGCGGCGTCGGCATCGGCTTCTTCATCTGGGACGCCTGGAACTCCTCGCACATCAGCGAAATCATCCTGGCGCTGTTCTATGTCGGCATCATCGGTTTCGTGCTCGATCGCCTGATCGCGGCACTGGGCAAGATCGTGACCCGCGGCACGTCGGCGGGCTGAAGGAAACATATCATGCAGGCCTATCTGAAGCTCGACCACATCGACAAGTCCTTCACCCGCGGCAATGCCACGACCGAGGTGCTGAAGGAGATCAACCTGACGATCAACAAGGGCGAATACGTTTCGATCATCGGCCATTCCGGCTGCGGCAAGTCCACGCTGCTCAACATCGTGGCCGGCCTGACCAACACCACCAATGGCTGCGTGCTGCTGGAGAACCGCGAGGTCAACTCGCCAGGACCGGATCGCGCGGTGGTGTTCCAGAACCACAGCCTGTTGCCCTGGCTGACGGTCTACGAAAACGTCAAACTCGGCGTCGACAAGGTGTTTTCTTCGAGCAAGACGCGGGCCGAACGCGGCGGCTGGGTGATGCACAATCTCAACCTCGTGCAGATGGCCCATGCCAAGGACAAGCGGCCTTCCGAAATTTCCGGCGGCATGAAACAGCGCGTCGGCATTGCGCGTGCGCTGGCGATGGAGCCGAAGGTTTTGCTGCTCGACGAGCCGTTCGGCGCGCTCGACGCGCTGACGCGCGCACATCTCCAGGACTCGGTGATGGCGCTGCATCAGAAGCTCGGCAACACCATCCTGATGATCACGCACGATGTCGACGAGGCCGTGCTGCTGTCGGACCGCATCGTGATGATGACCAACGGACCGAGCGCGCGGATCGGCGAAGTGCTGGAAGTGCCGCTGGCCCGCCCGCGCAAGCGGCTCGAACTCGCGACCAACCCCGGTTACCTCAAGTGCCGGCAGCGCGTGCTCGAATTCCTTTACGAGCGGCACCGCTTTGTCGAGGCAGCGTAGTTTTTGTCGCCTTCGCAATGATGCGAAGGCGTGGGAAGAGGCAGGAGAACAACATGACACCCGATCAAGTCCAACTCGTACAGCAAAGTTTCGCCAAGGTCGCGCCGATCTCCGAGCAGGCCGCAGTCTTGTTTTACGATCGGCTGTTCGAAGTAGCCCCAACCGTGAAGGCGATGTTCCCGGCCGACATGACCGAGCAGCGCAAGAAGTTGATCGCGACGCTCGCGGTCGTCGTCAACGGACTGACCAATCTCGAAGCCGTACTTCCGGCCGCAAGCGCGCTCGCCAAGCGTCACGTCAGCTATGGCGCCAAGCCGGAGCACTATCCCGTCGTCGGCGGCGCCTTGTTGTGGACGCTCGAAAAAGGGCTCGGCGACGCCTGGACGCCGGAGACGGCGGCGGCCTGGACCGCGGCCTATGGCACGCTGTCCGGTTACATGATCTCGGAAGCCTACGGCAGCGCCCAAGCCGCCGAGTGAGGATACGCCATGAGCGAACCGCTGGTGATCGTCGGCAACGGGATGGCGGCCGCGCGTCTGGTCGATGAACTGGCCAGGGTGGCGCTCGGGCGCTATGCCATCGCTGTGATCGGCGACGAGCCGCGGCTTGCTTATAATCGCGTGCTGCTATCGTCGGTTCTTGCCGGCGAAACCGCCTCGCATGACATCGAACTCCGGCCCGCGGCGTGGTGGCGCGACCGCGGCGTCACCCTGAAATATGGCTGCCTTGCCACCGAAATCGACGTCGGCCGCCGTGAAGTCAAGATCGAGAACGAGGAGAGCATCCCGTTTTCAAAGCTGGTCCTGACCACCGGCTCGTCGGCGCTGCGGCTGAACGTGCCCGGCGCCGATCTGGCCGGCGTGCATACGTTTCGCGACAGCCGCGACGTCGATCTGTTGCTGACGCTGGCGGCGCAGAAGAAGCGCGTGGTCGTGGTCGGCGGCGGGCTGCTGGGGCTGGAAGCCGCTTACGGCCTCGCCAAGGCCGGTGCGCCGGTGACGCTGGTTCACCTGATGGACCGGCTGATGGAGCGCCAGCTCGATGCACCCGCAGCCGAACTTTTGAAGTCGCTAGTCGAGCGCAAGGGCATCGAGATCCTGCTCAACGCCAACACCGCGCGGATCCATGGCCAGACGCGCGTCGAGGGCGTCGAACTCACCGATGGCCGCCGGATTGAGGCCGACGCCGTGATCTTTGCCGCCGGCATCCGCCCGAATATCTCACTCGCCAGGGAAGCCGGCATTGCCGTCAACCGCGGCATCGTCGTCAATGACTATCTGCAAACCGGCACGGTGGATGTGTTTGCGATCGGCGAATGCGCTGAACACCGTGGCATCTGCTACGGCCTGGTCGAGCCGGCCTACGAGCAGGCCCGGGTGCTGGCGCGGCATCTCGCCGGAGCGAAAGATTGCTATGCCGGCAGCGTGGTAGCGACCAACCTGAAGGTCTCCGGCGTCAGCGTGTTCTCTGCCGGCGATTTCATCGGCGCCGAGGGCTCCGAGACCATCGTGCTCAGCGATATCAATTACGGCACCTACAAGAAGCTGGTGATTTCGGATGGACGGTTGGTCGGCGCGGTCCTGATCGGCGATGTCAGCGACGCGCTCTGGTATCTCGAACTGATCCGTAGCCGCCAACCCACGCAGCGCATTCGCGCCGACATGATGTTCGGCCGCTCGCTCGCGATCCGCTCAGAGGCGGCATGAGCCGATTGCTCGCATGACCGCTGTCGATCCCCATCTGCGGGCCACCAAGACCACCTGCGCCTATTGCGGCGTCGGCTGCGGCATATTGGCGACGCCGGACGGCAGGGGAGGTGCCGCGATCTCGGGGGATCCCGAGCATCCCGCCAATTTCGGCCGGTTGTGCTCGAAGGGATCGGCGCTCGGTGAGACGCTCGGCCTGGACAACCGCCTGCTGCATCCGATGATCCGCTGCGACAAGGGGACGATGGAGCGCCTGGCCTGGAGCGATGCGCTCGACCATGTCGCGCATCGTTTTCAGCACATCATCGCGCGCGACGGCCCCGGTGCGGTCGCGTTCTATCTCTCTGGCCAGTTGCTGACCGAGGATTATTACGTCGCCAACAAGCTGATGAAAGGTTTTGTCGGCAGCGCCAATGTCGACACCAATTCGCGGCTCTGCATGGCCTCATCGGTCGCTGGCCACCGCCGCGCGTTCGGCGCCGACACGGTGCCCGGTTGCTACGAGGATCTCGACGAGGCGGATCTCTTGGTGCTGGTCGGCTCCAACGCGGCCTGGTGCCATCCGGTGCTGTACCAGCGCATGCTCGTCAACAAGCAGCAGCGTGGCGCCCGCCTCGTGGTGATCGATCCGCGCCGCACCGACACTGTCGGCGAGGACGATCTGTTTCTCGGCTTGAAACCGGGCACCGACGCCGCGCTGTTCAGCGGATTGTTGGTGCGTCTCGCCGACAATGGTGCGCTCGACCGCGATTACATCGACCGCCACACCACCGGCTTCGAGGATGCGATCGTCCGGGCGCGCAGCATGGCCGGCAGCGTCGGTGCGACTGCATTGGCGACCGGTCTGTCCGAAGCTGATGTTGCCGCGTTCTTTCAGATGTTTGCCAGCACGCCGCGCGTCGTCACCATGTACTCGCAGGGCGTCAACCAGTCGGCGCAGGGCACCGACAAGGTCAATGCCATCCTTAACTGCCACCTCGCGACCGGGCGGATCGGCAAACCTGGCGCGTCGCCGTTCTCGCTGACCGGACAGCCCAACGCGATGGGCGGCCGCGAGGTCGGCGGGCTCGCCAACCAACTGGCCGCCCATATGGGCTTCACGCCTGCGGATATCGACCGCGTGCGCCGGTTCTGGAAGGCGCCGCGGATTGCCACCCATGAAGGGTTGAAGGCGGTCCAGATGTTCGAGGCGATCGCGCGCGGCGAGATCAAGGCGCTGTGGGTGATCGGCACCAATCCGGCGGTGTCGCTGCCGAATGCCGATGCCGTCCGTGCGGCGCTAAAGAAGCTCGAATTGTTTGTGGTCTCCGAGAACGTGATGTCCAACGACACCGTCGATGCCGGCGCGCATGTGCTGTTCCCGGCGCAGGCGTGGGGCGAGAAATCCGGCACCGTGACCAATTCGGAACGGTGCATTTCGCGGCAGCGCGCGTTCCTGTCCTCACCCGGCGAGGCCCGGCCCGACTGGTGGATCATCGGCGAAATCGCGAAACGGCTTGGATTCGGTGCGGCCTTCGACTTCAGCTCGGCTGCCGACATCTTTCGCGAACACGCCGCCCTTTCGGCGTTCGAGAACGATGGCGACCGCGATTTCGATATCGGCGGGCTTAAGGCGCTGTCGGACGAAGGGTTCGATATGATGGCGCCGGTGCAATGGCCGATCCGGCTGGATGCACAGCCGCAGGCGCGCTTTTTTGCCGAGGGCGGATTCTTTGCCAATGAAGGCAAGGCCAAGTTTATCGCCCCGGAGATTTCGGCACTGAGGACCGAGACCACGGCCGCACGGCCGTTGCGGCTGAACACCGGCCGCATCAGGGATCAATGGCACACCATGACCCGCACCGGGACCAGCCCGCGGCTCGGCCAGCATCTGCCGGAACCGTTCGTCGAGGTTCACCCTGACGATGCCGCACGACATGGCGTCGCCGATGGCGATTTCGCGCGCGTGACCACCGATTACGGACGATGCACGTTGCGGGTCGTCGTCAGCGACCGCCAGCAGCGCGGCATGCTGTTCGCGCCGATCCACTGGAGCGAGGTCACCGCGACCGGCGCGCGCGTCGGTTCGCTGGTGGCGCCGCACACCGATCCATTCTCCGGCCAGCCCGAGAACAAGGCGACGCCGGCGTCGATCGTGCCGTACGAATATGTGTTCCGCGGCTTTGCGCTGTCACGCACGCCGCTGGCGTTACCTGATCATGCCTGGTGGGCGCGCGTCGCCGTCAATGGCGGCTATGGCTATCTGCTGGCCGACAATGCCGATCTCAGGGGATGGCAATCCTGGCTCGGATCGATTACGGGCGACGATCTCGCCGAATACAAGGACTTTGGCGGCGGCGTTTATCGCGCGGCGTCCTTTGCCGCGGACCGCATCGAGACCTGCCTGTTCATCGGGCCCGCGCGCGACGCCGGCGACTGGAATGTTGTCAAGGGACTGTTTGCGGCGGATACGCTCAGCAACGATCAGCGCCGCATGCTGCTGTCGGGCAAATCGGCAGACGGCCTCGCCAATGCCGGCCCGATCGTTTGCGCCTGCTTCGGTGTCGGCCGCACCACGATCTCTGATGCAATTGCAGCCGGCGCGCGCTCCGCCGCCGAGATCGGTGCGAAATTGAAGGCGGGCACCAATTGCGGCTCCTGCATTCCGGAAATGAAGCGGCTGATCGCGCAGACCGCGTCGAATGCCGTGCCGCAGCAATTGGCTGCCGCGGCGAATTAGACTGGCCGATCTCTCAACGTCATTGCGAGCGAAGCGAAGCAATCCATTCTTTCTTTCTGCGGCGCGATGGATTGCTTCGCTGCGCTCGCAATGACCGATGAGAGAACGCGCCTCACGACTTCCGATGTTTCGCATTGACCGCGATCGCCGACGCGGCGGTCGGCATCGGCAGCAAGCGTGTCCGACAATAATTTCTGCGCTTGAGGCGTCGCCCACATAGAGGCCGGCGGCTACGTGCAGCCGTTGGCGAGCACCAGTTTGCTCGTCGTCGTCGCGTGGCGCACCTTGAACAGGTCTTGAATTTCGGGGTCACCCAGAAATGCTTCGGCTTTTTCGCGGGCTGGAAATTCGATGATAACCATGCGTTCGGGTTTCCAATCACCCTCGATTGTCGTCGGCTGAACCCCTTGAACGATATATTTTCCTGAATGTTTTGCGATGAATGCAGGGATTTCGGCGATGTATTTTTCGAAACCGCCAAAATCATTCACCGACAAATCGAGCACCAGATACGCTTTCATTCCCCGCCTCGCGAACCCTGACCAGACTCATTCGCGGTCCGGATGGAACGAATAAAATAGGGTGGTATGCTTCAAGGGCAAGAAGGCGGCACCCAAGCTGGCACGTTGTCATCGTCCGCCACCGGGTCTCGCCTTCGGTGAGCCCCGATGGCGGATGATGACAGCCATGCATGGGTTCCATCGCGACATCGCTCGCGAGTTCGTCTAAGGTCCGCGCGACTTGAGGGACGAACGAGGCGGCGTTTTGCGAAAACAGAAATTCGGCAGTGGTGGTTCCGATGTGACGATCATCGGGCAGGGCACCTGGTATCTCGACCGCGGCGATCGCAGGAGTGCCGTGATGGCGCTCCGCCGTGGCATCGAGCTCGGCATGACCCATATCGATACCGCGGAAATGTATGGTGATGCGGAACTCGTGATCGCGGACGCGATCGCAGGTAAGCGTGACGAGGTTTTTCTCGTCTCCAAGGTGCTGCCGAGCAACGCGTCGCGGCGCGGCACGATCGCCGCCTGCGAGCGATCCCTGAAGCGGCTGAAGACGGAGCGGCTCGATTGCTATCTCTTGCACTGGCGCGGCTCCTATCCGCTCGAGGATACGGTGGCCGCGTTCAACGAATTGATCGCGGCAGGGAAAATCGCCTCATGGGGCGTCAGCAATTTCGACACCGACGATCTCAACGAACTGCTGGCGGTTGCGGGCAAGGGCAAGATCGCCTGCAACCAAGTGCTCTATCACTTGCAGGAGCGCGCGATCGAGCACGGGGTGATCCCGTGGTGCGAGCGCAACGGCGTTGCGGTCGTTGCCTATTCGCCGTTCGGCCATAATGATTTTCCGTCGCCGCGCAGCAAGGGCGGCGAGGTGCTGCAAGCGATCGCGGAGGCGCATCGCGCCACCGCGCGTCAGGTTGCGCTCGCGTTTCTAACGCGCATACAAGCCGTATTCGCGATTCCGAAAGCCTCAAGCGCAGAACATGCCGCGGACAATGCGACCGCGGGCGATCTGCAACTCCGCGAAGCAGAGATCGCGGCGCTCGACCAGGCTTTTCCGCGTGGGCCCAGGCCGCGCAGCCTGCCAATGCTGTGACCTCTTCCTAAACCTCGCCCCGGTCTCCCGCTACCGGGAAGGTGGTGATGAGGGGTTGGGTTAGAACCGCGCGATCATCGGGCTAGGATCTGGTCTGGCGGCATGGCGAAGAGAGCAGCGATGGGCGGCAGCATCGTCTCGATGCATACTTTCGCGGGCGGCTGCTGGTCGTCGCACCCGCGCTTTCCGGACGGGAGCGGGAAGTCTGCGCGATGATCGCACGCGGAATGACGTCCGAAGGCATCGGATTGCAGTTGAAGATCGGATTGAATACCGTTCACACCTACCGCAAGCGTGCTTATGCACGTTTGAACATCTCGTCCCACAACGAGCTGATGCGCCTCATGCTGACCGGATCTTTGTGCAGTGCGCACTAAAGAGTGATGTAACATCGCTGCGCTCGACAACGCCCGCGCGGTCTAGGCCGGAACACGGTCCTTAACAAAGTGTTGCAATCGCGCCCTCAGCGCATATCCGCATCCTGTTTTCGGACCTAGTCGCATCACGCTATCTGGTGTTTTTTGGAACCTCGCCGATTCGATATTGACTACCTCCGAGATTGCCGTGACACCGCCCCCCGCCGCAGCCGCCAGGCTGGACAGTGCTCCATTGCCGTTGCCCGAGAAGAAGTCCGCCATTCGCAAAGCGCCCGCACGCGCCGATCGGCCGTTCAAGGGCATCGCGCTGATCCTGGCCTCGACGACCTTCCTCGGTGTCTCGGACGTGACGGCGAAATATCTATCCGCGACGCTGCCTTCGATCGAGATTGCGTGGATTCGCTTCATGGTGTTCGCGATTATCATGACACCGGCGATGCTGCCGGGCTCGCCGCTGTTTGCGTTGCCGACCAATCGGCTCGGCTTACAGCTGTTGCGCGGCCTGATGGTCCTGGCGTCGTCGCTGTTCTTCATCTCCGGTTTGCGCTTCCTCCCGATCGCGGAAGCTTCCGCCACTGGTTTCATGGCGCCGCTATTCGTCACCGCGCTGTCGATCATTTTTCTCGGCGAGAAGGTCGGCCTGCGCCGCTGGATCGCGACGGGCGTCGGCCTGATCGGCGTGATCATCATCCTGCGCCCGGGCTCCGGCGCATTTCATCCTGCGGCGTTCTTCCCGATCGTGTCGGCATTGGCCTGGGCCTGCACCCTGATCATGACGCGGATGATGAGCGGCACCGAGCGCGCCATCACCGTGATGACCTATTCGTCGATAGCGGGCGTCTGCATCCTCTCCGCGCTGGTACCGTTCGTCTGGGTGGCGCCGAGCTGGCACGACATCATGCTTGGCCTCTTCATCGGCGTCGCTTCGACCGCGGGACAATGGATCGTGGTGCTGGCGTTCCGTTATGCGGATGCTTCCGTGCTAGCACCGTTCTCCTATACGCAATTGCTGTGGGTCAGCATCCTCGGCTTCCTGGTGTTCGGCGAAGTCCCCGACATCTGGACCGTGACCGGGGCGGCCTTCATCGTCGCCAGCGGCCTCTATACCGCCCATCGCGAACGGGTGCGGCGGTCGCAGCTATTGGCGGTATCGGCCGAGCCGTCGCCGAACGCCTGACCCTGGCCAAAGCCCTGTGCTGCAAATCTTGCGCTGAATGGGAATTCTCGTCGCACAAGCGTTGCCCGGCTACCACAGTGTGGCCGGAAAGCGCCGATTTTAGGGTTTGAAAACGAGGGATTTGGGCGGAACCGGAAATGTGCGGAGACGCCTCGTGCTAGCCTGATTCCGGACGGCGCCGTTAGAGCGCCGGGGTCGCGGGGATCAGGCGTGCAATTTCGACAGGCATCGGACGTGCAAAGACGGCTGCGGCGAAGCTTGGCTGGGCTGCTGTTTGGCGTTGGCCTAGCCATCGCGGCGGTGCCGGCGGCGCACGCCCAATCCACTTGGGGTGGTACCACGTCGACGGGCGACTACAACACCAACACCGAATGGACACCCGCCACCGCGCCGACCGCGGCCGGCCAGTCGGCCATTTTCGACGCGACTGGATCGGACACCGTTTCCGTAAGCGCCGGAATTGCCCCCAATTCCTGGACGTTCAACGCCAATTCGCTATCGTATTCGATCAGCGGCAGTGACGTGAACTTCAGCCTGGCGGGAGCCGGCGGGGGCATCATCAACAACGCCAATGCCGGCCAGTTCATCGGCATTCTCAACAATATAGGCGAATCGCTTGCGGGCGTTCAATTGCAACAATTGGGATCAAGCACGCTGATCCTGGCCGGCCCCAATAACACCTATTCAGGCGGCACGCTGATCTCGGCCGGCACGGTGCAGGTCCGCAACAATAATTCAGTCGGGACCGGCGCG
>Ga0307516_10000858_pt1 | contig 41638 bp, 39 predicted proteins | sample 19_EM_MG_FD_203310 | JGI IMG/M metagenome (GOLD analysis project Ga0307516, IMG submission 203310) | Populus trichocarpa ectomycorrhiza microbial communities from riparian zone in the Pacific Northwest, United States - 19_EM | ecosystem: Host-associated > Plants > Roots > Unclassified | place... | reverse complement strand
GCTTCCCGAATGCGCTGGCCCTTTCTCGCGCCCTGCAGGAGCGCTACGGTCCGACCTCGGGACTGCTGCGTCTGCCGGAAGAACGGGTCGCGGGTCGCCAAGCGGACGAATGCCGTCGTGAACTGGCCGTACCCTCCGGCGCTCGCCGTCGCCGCCGAAGCCGCGAATAGCGGCCACGCAAGCTGTCAGCGGTAGCGGCAGCGATATGTGCGCGGTGGCTCGCCGAACGTGCGACCGAAGAGGCGCGAGAAGTGGCTCAGGTCGAAGAATCCGACGTCCTGCGCGATCTGCGTCAACGGCTGGTCGGTCTCGCGCACGAGCGTCGCGGCCGTCCACAGGCGCAGGTCGGTGACGTAGCGGTGCGGCGGCACCCCGACGCTCTCGCGGAACGCGCGCGCGAAGTGGCAGGCCGACAGGCCCGCGACCTCGGCCAGGTCGCGGATCTCGATGCGCTCGGCGAGGCGCTCGGACATGTACTCCCGCACGCGTCGCAGCGATCCCGGCGCCAGGCCTCCCCGCGCTGGGCCCGCCAGGCGCGTCGGCATGCCGGAAGGCGCGCAGAGGCGATCGACGGCGCCGATCAAGTCCTCGGCGCGGCACTCCGGAGGCAGCTTCTCGTCTGCGGGCGCCTGTCCATCGCACGACGCATCGTCGTGCGCGAGCAGCACGACACGGGCGCCCCGGACACTCTGGGTCATGCGCAGGATCATCGGCGCATCGCCGACGAGGATGGGCGTGTGTGGCGCCGGCGGACCCGGCACGCGTGCCTCGACGCCGTCCCAGGTGCGGACATCCCAGTCCTCGCGAGAAGCAAGGATGGCGGCGAGGCCCGCGCAGAGCAGCGCGGTACTGTGGGCGACGATCACGCGCGGCGGCGCGGACAGGTGGATGGCGACATCGTGAAGCATGGTCACTATTTCCTCCGTGACAGTGTCTGCACTGTGATCCCGATTGCCTCCTCACGGTCGCTTCGCGATGCCACGCAAGCGCGAAGTCTTGTACCAGAACGCCAGCACCCGATTGGCACAAAAGATCGTGCGGACCTCTCCGTGGCTCCATCAAGGGGCTCGGAAAAACGTCTGTCCAGCGACGGTGGCGAGCCGTTCGCCTACCCCCGAACATCCAGTCATCGACGAATCGGGAGCAAGCATGACCGGGATCTTGAAGGCAGGCACCGCGGCGCTGGCGATCGGAATGAGCTCCTTGTTTGCGAACGCCGCCGACATGCAAGGTCTCACGCAAGGCGACGCCGTCGTCAACGGCGTGCGCCTCCACTATGCGGTGCTCGGCCAGGGCGAGCCCGTGCTCCTCCTGCACGGCTGGCCCGAGAGCTGGATCGCGTGGCGCCACGTGATGCCGTTGCTCGCGAAATCTGGACGCCGCGTCTGGGCGATCGATCTCCGCGGCTTTGGAGACAGCGACAAGCCGGCATCCGGCTACGACCTCGACAACATCGCACGCGACGTGCACGAATTCATCCAGGCCGAGCATCTCGCCGAGGGCGGGCACGGCCTCGACGTCGTCACGCACGACATCGGCACGTGGACGGGCCACGCCCTCGCCGCCAACTATCCGGCCGACGTGCGCCGGCTCGTCCTCAGCGAGGCCCTGCTTCCGGCGCTCGCACCCGCAGCGGCGGGCATTCCGGACGAGGCCGCCAACCTGCGCACCTGGCACTTCGCCTTCAACCGACTCGACGACCTGCCGGAAGCGCTCATCCAGGGCCGCGAGCGCGAGTACCTCGCCTTCCTGTTCCAGACCAAGAGCATCCGACGGTGGCAAATCGATGCGCCGACGCTCGAGGAATACGTGCGCCAGTTCTCCGCGCTGGGTGCGGCGCGATCCGGCTTCGCCTACTACCGGGTGAACTACGCCCCCGTCGGCCTCGCCCAGGCGCGCGCGCGCGGCGAGAAGCGGCTGACCATGCCGGTCCTCGCGATCGGCGCCAGCGGTGGCGTCGGCGGCGCGTTGATGAAGACGCTGCAGCCACTCGCCAGCGATGTCCAGGGCGTCGTCCTCGACGACTGCGGGCACTTCCTGCTGGATGAGTGCCCGGTCGAGTTCGCGCAAGCCGTGACGGCTTTCTGGGCGTCGCGTCCTCACTGAACGCCAGGCTCTGACGTCCAGAACTCGGCGTTCGACCCGCGGCGATCGTTCCGTGCATGCCGTGCGCTGTCGGTACAAGCGCATGCGGATCCACGCCGGTAGCGTGACCCCTTCCCACTGCTGCGAATCCATCGCCTTGTCTGCCCAGAGCCCTCTTCTCCTCGTCGACGCCGCACGCGATGCGTGGCGGCGGCGCGCGATCGCGGTCGCACCGGTGCTTGCGGGCGGCCTCTATCCGTGGCTCCTGCAGCTCGCATATGCCGCCGTCGATCGACATGAAACGAGCGATCTCTCCGAGAAGGTCGCACGAGCCCTCGTGGCCGGCGCGCTGATGTTTGCTGCGCCCGGAGCGGGCCTCTGGCTCATGTCGCGTCTATCGCGCGCAGGCTCGATGACCCTCGGCGAGCTCCGCCTGCGGTCTATCGCGACCCTGGTACTGGCGGCTCCACCGCTGTTCACGCTCATCGGCGTCGAGGCATGGCTTTCAGGCATCGCGCGCTTCGAGAACGCCATCTGGCTCGCGATCTGGCTGCCTCTCGCGGCCGTCGCACTGGGAACGACGGCCGAGCGCGTGACCCCGGCGCCACGACGGCCGCAGGCCACGTCGTGGCGCATCGCGCACGGCGTCGGCGCGCTACTGCTCTTGACCGGCTTCATCGGATTGCACCTGGCCAACCATCTCGGGGGCCTGGCGGGTGCCGAGACGCACCTGCGCGTCATGCATGCGTTACGCCACTGGTATCGCAGCACTGTGGTGGAGCCTGCGCTCCTCGGGCTGTGCCTGCTGCAGGTCGTGACCGGCGCCGTGCTGGCGCGGCGCTGGTTGGCACGCGCCGTCGACGCTGCGCGCGCGCTGCAGGCGGCCACCGGAACCTACCTGGGCCTCTACCTTGTCTGCCACTTGAACTCGGTGTTTGTCTACGCACGCGCCAACGGCACCGACACCGACTTCTGGTTCGCATCCGGTGGCCGCGCCGGACTCCTGGGCGACGCCTGGGACGTTCGCCTCGTTCCGCACTACGCCCTGGCGGTGCTCTTCCTGTTCGTGCACCTCGGGGCGGGGCTGCGTGTCGTGCTGCTCGCGCATGGCCGCAAGACGGGATGGCTCATGCCCGCCGCCTGGAGCGTCGGCGCAGCCGTGTCTCTCGGCGCAGTGCTGCCCCTGCTTCGCATCCACGCGTCCTGAACGCCGACTCTCAAGGAGACAGCATGTCCGCATTGCCCAAGCCCGATGTTCCGGCGACCGCTGACGATCCCGACCCCCTCGAGACCGAGGAATGGCTGGATGCGATGCGCAGCGTGATCGCCAACGAGGGCACGGCGCGCGCGCGATTCCTGCTCGAGCGGCTCGTGGCCTGTGCGCTCGAGTCCGGCGAACTGCCGCCCCTGTCGATCACCACCCCCTATCTGAACACGCTGCCGGTGGCCTCGCAGCCGCCCCTGCCGGGCGATCCGGCCCTCGAGCACCGGATCCGTTCGTTCACGCGCTGGAACGCCGCAGCGATGGTGCTACGCGCGAACCGCGACACCAACGTCGGCGGACATATCGCGACGTTCGCCTCGGCGGCCACGCTCTACGACGTCGGCTGGAACCACTTCTGGCGGGCTCCGTCGGCCGCGCATGGCGGCGACCTCGTCTACTTCCAGGGCCACGCGTCGCCGGGCATGTACTCGCGCGCCTTCCTGCTGGGGCTGCTCAGCGAGGAGCAGCTCGACCACTACCGGATGGAAGTCGGGGGCAAGGGCCTGCCGTCCTATCCGCACCCGTGGTTGATGCCCGACTTCTGGCAGTTCGCTACCGTCTCGATGGGCCTGGGGCCGATCATGGCGATCTACCAGGCGCGCTTCATGAAGTACCTGCAGGCGCGCGGCATCGCGACCACCGAAGGCCGCAAGGTCTGGATCTTCCTCGGCGACGGCGAGATGGACGAACCCGAATCGCGCGGCGCCCTCGGGATGGCCGGTCGCGAGCATCTCGGGAACCTGGTCTTCGTCGTCAACTGCAACCTGCAGCGCCTGGACGGTCCGGTGCGCGGCAACGGCAAGATCATGCAGGAGCTCGAGGCGGAGTTCCGGGGCGTCGGATGGCGGGTGCTGAAGGTGGTCTGGGGCAGCCGGTGGGACGCGCTGTTCGCGCGCGACCGCGATGGCCTGCTGTCGCGCCGCATGATGGAAGTCGTCGACGGCGAGTACCAGACCTACAAGTCCAAGTCCGGTGCCTACGTCCGCGAGCACTTCTTCAACACGCCCGAGCTCAAGGCGTTGGTCGCAGACTGGTCGGACGACGACATCTGGGCACTCGATCGAGGCGGCCATGACCCGCACAAGGTGTTCGCCGCCTACGCCGAGGCGATGCGAACGACCGATCGACCCGTCGTCATCCTGGCCAAGACGATCAAGGGCTACGGCATGGGCGAGGCCGGCCAGGCCTCGAACCAAAACCACCAGCAGAAGAAGATGCAGCTTGACCAGTTGCGCAAGTTCCGCGACCAGTTCACGCTGCCGCTTTCCGACGAAGACCTCGAGACGCTGCCCTATCTTCGGTTCGAGGCGGACTCTCGCGAGCACGCCTACCTGGCGGAACGCACCACGGCGATGGGCGGCTTCGTGCCCTCGCGCCGGCGCAAGGCCCAGGCGCTACCCGCCCCGGCGCTTGAGTTCTTCAAGCCCTTGCTGGAAGCGAGCGCCGAAGGCCGCGGAACCTCAACGACACAGGCCTTCGTCCGCATCGTCAACCTGCTCTTGCGCGACAAGGTGCTCGGCCCTCGCCTGGTTCCCATCGTGCCGGACGAATCGCGCACCTTCGGTATGGAGGGCCTGTTCCGCCAGATCGGCATCTGGAGCCAGCCCGGCCAGGTCTACGAACCGGAAGATGCCGGCTCGTTGATGTTCTACAAGGAGTCGACGACCGGGCAGATCCTCCAGGAAGGCATCAACGAGGCCGGCGGCATGTGCGACTGGATCGCCGCGGCGACCTCGTACTCGACACACGGCGAGATCACGATCCCGTTCTACATCTTCTACTCGATGTTCGGCTTCCAGCGCGTCGGCGACCTCTGCTGGGCTGCCGGCGACATGCGGGCGCGAGGCTTCCTGCTGGGCGGCATCGCCGGTCGAACGACCATCAACGGCGAGGGCCTGCAGCACGAGGACGGCCACACGCTGCTGCAGGCGGGCCAGGTACCCAACTGCCGCTCCTACGATCCGGCCTTCGGCTACGAACTCGCGGTGATCGTGCAGGACGGCCTACGCCGTATGGTCGCAGACCAGGAGGACACGTACTACTACATCACCGTGATGAACGAGAGCTACGAGCACCCCGCGATGCCAGCGGGCGAGACGGTGCCCGACGACATCGTGCACGGCCTCTACGCGTTCCGGAAGTCGTCACAGCCGGACTCGGTGCCACGGGTGCAGTTGATGGGCGCAGGCACGATCTTCAACGAGGTGATCGCTGCCGCGGCGATGCTGGAAGCCGACTGGGGCGTCGCGGCCGACCTGTGGGGCGTTCCCGGTCTGAACCAACTCGCCCGGGACGGCCGTGACGCGCAACGCCACAACCTGCTGCATCCCGGAATACCCGCGCGCACTCCCTTCGTCACCTCGAAGCTCGCGGGCGCGGTCGGTCCGGTGATCGTCTCGACGGACCACGTGCGCGCCCTGGCCGACCAGATCCGGCCCTTCGTGCCGCAGCGCTTCGTGGTGCTGGGCACCGATGGCTTCGGCCGCTCCGACACGCGCGAGCAGTTGCGGCACTTTTTCGAGGTCGACCGCCGGTGGGTCGTGGTCGCCGCGCTGAACGCGCTGGCCGACGACGGCGTCGTACCGCGCGAACGCGTCGCCGAGGCCATCGCCCGCTATGCCATCGACGCCGACAAACCCAACCCGCTGACGGTGTGACATGTCGCAGCTCGCCTCCCTGCTGCAGAAATTCAAGACCGACGGTCGCGGCACCTGCCTCCACGACCGGCACATCCAGCCGCAGATCTACGCTGGCCTGGACGGGAACAACTGGAACCTCGCAGGCTACGAGGCTCGGGGCGGCTACCAGGCCCTGCGCCGCATCGTGCGCGAGCACATGACGCCGGAAGCGATCGTCACGGAGGTCAAGGACGCGGGGCTGCGCGGTCGCGGTGGCGCCGGCTTCCCGACGGGCCTGAAGTGGAGCTTCGTCCCGCGGACGGTGCCGGGAGAGAAGTACCTCGTGTGCAACTCCGACGAGGGCGAGCCGGGCACCTTCAAGGATCGCGACATCCTCATGTACAACCCGCACATCATCATCGAAGGCATGATCATCGCGGGCTTCGCGATCGGCGCCCGCACGGGATGGAACTACATCCACGGCGAGATCTTCGAGGCCTACGAGCGCTTCGGCCAGGCGATCGAGGAAGCGCGCGCCGCGGGCTACCTCGGCGCCGACATCCTCGGCGGCGGACGTGACTTCACGCTGCATGCCGTCCACGGCTTCGGCGCCTACATCTGCGGCGAGGAAACGGGCCTTCTCGAATCGCTGGAAGGCAGCAAGGGCCAGCCCCGGTTCAAGCCGCCGTTCCCCGCCAGCCACGGGCTGTACGGGCGACCCACCGTCGTCAACAACACCGAGACCTTCGCCGCGGTGCCGTGGATCTTCAACCACGGTGCACGCGCGTTCCTGGAGATCGGCAAGCCCAACAATGGCGGCACCAAGATCCTGTCGGTCAGCGGCGACGTGGAGCGACCGGGCAACTACGAGATCCCGCTCGGCACGTCGTTCGCGACGTTGCTCGAGCTCGCAGGTGGCGTCCGTGGTGGTCGGCAGCTCAAGGCGGTGATCCCGGGCGGCGCCTCGGCCCCGGTCCTTCCGGCTTCGATCATGCGTGGACTGGACATGGACTACGACTCGCTCGCCAAGGCCGGCTCCATGATGGGCTCGGGCGGCGTGATCGTCTTCGACGAGACGCGGTCGATGGTCACGGCACTGGAGCGCCTGTCGGCCTTCTACATGCACGAGTCCTGCGGCCAGTGCACGCCATGCCGGGAGGGCTCGGGCTGGCTATGGCGGCTCGTGCACCGCATCGGCAAGGGCGACGCCTCCCAGAAGGACCTGGACCTGCTGTCCTCGGTCGCGGATGGCATCCAGGGCCGCGTGATCTGCGCACTCGGCGACTCCGCTGCCATCGTGGTACGGGGATTCCTCAAGCACTACAAGGCGGAATTCGCCGAGCGCATTCGTTGAAGCCCGGGCGGCTTTCGCCGGCCACTTGATCCCTGCGCGCCAAACGCGCATGCCGCATGACTCCGGTGTGCCAGATCGGACCATCGTGAATCGTTGCATCCGGGATGTCCTCCTACGATCGGTTCAAACCGAATGGAGGACGCATCCCGATGGCGACCGATTCCTGCAATCACCCGATCCTGCGATGGTCGACGGCCGACGTTCCAGCGGCCCAGCGCTTCGCCTATTTCGCCGAGGCGCTCGCATCTTCGATGATGCCGATGAATGTCTCCTGCGAGAGGCCCGCCGACTTCCAATTGACCCTGGAAGCGACCCTCCTGGGGCCGCTCGCGATCACGCGCATCGAAGGTGCAGCGCATCGCGCCGGCCGAGGCCGCCCGGAGATGTCGCGCAGCGACGGGGACAGCTTCCATCTCGTGATGCCCCAGACAGCCAGTTGCCTGCTCGACCATCGTGGCGTTATGCGCCTTCAGGCCGGCGACGTCGCGCTCGTCGACTCGCGCCTGGGACACGAATTCGCCTTGGGGCCCAGCCATCGCAACATCCACCTGTCGTTGCCGGCCGATTGGGTTCGCCAATGGCTGCCGACGCCCGAAGCGCTCGTCGGCCGAACGCTTTCACGCGACTCGGGCTGGGTGCGGGCGCTCGTCGCCTTCGCGGTCGGGCTCACGCCGGAGTTCGTCGCGCAATCGCCACTCCCGACCAGCGCGCTCGTCGACCAGGCGGGTTCGCTCCTGGCCCTGGTGGCGGCCGACCACGGACGGCCGGTTGCGCCGCCGACGCAGGCCGAACGCAGCCTCGCCACGCGCATCCGCAGCTGCATCGTCGAACGCTCAGTCGAGCCCGGCCTGACGGCCGACGCGGTCGCGGGCACGATCGGCGTGTCGAAGCGGACGCTTCATCGCGTGCTCGCCGCCGAGGGCCAGACCTTCGGCGCGCTGCTCATCGCCACGCGCGCCGAAGCCGCAGCGCAGATGCTGCGGTCACGCCGGCACGACCGACTGACCATGGCGGAGATCGGGTACCGCGCGGGCTTCGTCGATCCGTCGCACTTCGCCCGCGTCCTGCGCAGGGTTGTCGGCGCGACGCCTGCGCAGATCCGTGCCAGCAGCCGCTAAAGCGGAAGCAGTCGACAGGCCGGAAGGTCACTCCGTCCGCTTGAATGCGTCGAGCACGCCCGCGTCGATCAGCTCGGCGATTCGTGCGAGGCAGGCGGCCGAGGCGGCTTCCGGCCTGTAGAAGCGCGCTCCCGCCCGCGAAGACTGCGCGGGCCGTTCGACGCACGAAACGAGCGTGCATCCATGTCGCATGGCCTTTCTCGCGCGCTGATACGGCACGCCGCCGACGGTATCGACGATGACCGCCGCGAGTCGGCTCTGGGCCTCGAGGCAACCGGCACTCGAGTCGATGACGCGGCTGGCGCACTTCGGACCTTGCATGTCCTCGGGCAACGCCATGGCCACGGTCCGCACCCCATGCGCGGCGGCAAGCTGTATCGCCAGGCGGCCGACGGTCGTGTCTGCGCCCAGGATCAACGCGGTCTCGCCAGCCTCGAGCTGTCCCAGCTTGAAGAGCATCTGCCACGCGCTGACAGCGTCCAGCGCGACGCTGGCTGACTCTTGGCACGAGAGCCCGGTCGGCTTCCGGGCGACGACCCTTGCCGAGACGATCAGCGAATCGCCATCGCACTGCAGGGATGCGACTTCAGCGATACCGAAGATCTCGTCGCCGACCGCGAAGCCGAGCGTGTCGGCGCGCGTCTCTGCCACTACGGCGGCGAAGCCGGCAAACGGACGATCGCCCCAACCAGGCACCACCGTCCGCGCCTCCACGGACGTCTGGGTGTCGACCACGGGAAACGTCGCGCTCAGTTGCACCCGCAGTTCCCCGGGATGGAGCGTCGTTGCTGGCGGCACGAGGTCCACGGTGTCCGCTTCGGCCCCCGCCAACGCGGCGCCATTCCGGCGCCAGAAGTCCGCGGTCGACCTCCATGCCCTTCCCGGTTGCGAGCCAATCGGAGGCGGCGATTCGATGAGCAGGTCCATCGGAGACCTCGACAGAGTTGACCCGCGCCTAGTCTGCGTTCGGCGGCGCTGGTGGCGCAATCGCCTCAAGCACCACGGAGCGGTCGTCCTGCCGATCGGGGCGCGTGACTATCCGGAGGAAGAGCCGCGAATCGGCCTTGTGACTCCCGGGGCTGCGGCACGTCATCGTCATCCCCGGACAGAGGTCACCGTGCACCTTCAGGTCGATGCAGCGACTGGGCCGTGCGCCAAGAATGATTTCGCAAGCCATCCGCGATCGGCCCAGGCTTGTCCCCCAGGATCACCGGAGTGTCTCCCATGCCCAAGGTTCTCGTTGTCTACTATTCCTCCTACGGCCACATGGAACAGATGGCCGAGGCCGTCGCCGCCGGTGCGCGCGAAGCTGGCGCCAGCGTCGACGTCCGCCGTGTCGCGGAGACGGTCCCCGACGCCGTCGCTCGCGCCTCGCACTTCAAGCTCGACCAAGCCGCGCCGCTGGCCACGATCGCCGAGTTGGAGCAGTACGACGCCATCGTCGTGGGCTCGCCCACGCGCTACGGACGACTGTCGTCGCAGATGGCCACTTTCCTCGACCAGGCCGGCGGCCTGTGGATGCGCGGCGCGCTGCACGGCAAGGTCGGTGCCGCGTTCACCAGCACCGCCACCCAGCACGGCGGCCAGGAAGAGACGCTGTTCTCGATCATCACCAACCTGCTGCACTTCGGCATGGTGATCGTGGGGCTGCCGTACAGCCACACGGGCCAGATGACGCTGGACGAAATCGTCGGTGGCTCGCCCTACGGGGCGACGACCATCGCCGGCGGCGACGGATCGCGGCAGCCGTCGGCCATCGAGCTCGCCGGCGCCCGCCACCAGGGCGAACTGGTGGCGCGCACGGCGAGCAAGCTGTTCGGCTGAGCTGATCGGCCTTTTGCGCCAGCCTTCGGGCGGATCAGCGTGGACCGAGATTCACCTTTCCCCCCGTTCCCCAGCATTCAACCCAAGCAGAGGACCGCATGACGCAGCCCACCCTCGTTCCCAACAACACGCTGATCACCGCAACCCCCGAGGATGGTCGACAGCTTGCCATCAAGCTCGCCAGGCTCGTCATCAAGGCGACCCAACCCGACGACGACGTGCGCAAGCGCCTGCGCGACGTCTATGCCAACGAGGCCAGCCTGCTGATCCAGGTAAGCCATGTCACCGCGATCGAGTTCGCGACGATCGCTGCGGCGAATCAGTATTGGCGAGGCTGACGGCAGCACGACCCGCCGCCAATCGACGGATCGATCCGGTCGAAACTCAAGGCGATGACCGCCTTGAGTTCCGTCTTCTGCCAGCTTGAAGGGGCGGGAGCCCACGTTGCGTACTTCCGTTCGCAACTACCACTCTAGATTTTTTTGGCCGCATATCACTGCATCGAGAACGGTACCCCGCCGCCTCCCTCGAATGCAGCGCTCCATGCGCGACGCACGAGGCCCCTCGACCACTTTCGATGAGGCTTTACATGTTTCCCTTCCCGTCACCCCTGGAATTCCTGCGGGCGTTCGCGCTCGCCTTCCTCGCCGGCTCAGCCGCAGGCATGTGCGTCATAGCGATGGCAATCGCCCTCCTCCGCTCCTTCAAGACCTCCGTTCGGCTCTGGCGGAGAGCTTGAACTCGTCCCACACGAGCAGCACTTCTGAGGAATCGGGAAAGGACTGTTCGTGCACAGCGACGTCCGCGGCCCTTGGACGTGTCGCACGGGCAGCGATGTGTGCGAATCAAGTTCTTTCGGTGGCTCCGATTCCGTTGAAGACGATCCTCGACGCTCTGCCCCGCGCGGCTGGGCCAAAGGCGATTTTCATCCTGCAAGCGATGGCCGCTGGATCGAGTCTCTGCGACTTGATCGCCGGCGAAATCGGCAGTCAGGCGACGAGCGGCGTTCCGTGCCGCCGATGTGCACGGAGTCCGCGCACCCGCAAGTAGCTGCCTCCATCCTTAACCTCAACTCATAAGGCCCACGAAGCACCGACAACAGGTGCTTCGTGGGCCTTATGCCTTCATGTCCGACAGTCTTGGTGCGCCATCGCACGAAGAGAACACCACCATTTCCGAAGGAAAACCATGCTTCCCAAACTGAGCGAACGTGAGCGCGGAACACTTCGACGCGCCGCGGAGATTCTCGGGCGTTACCTGATGACCACCCCGGTCATGGACAGTCCAAAAGTCGTCCGAGAGTTCCTGGCATGCAAGCTGGGCCACCAGACGCGCGAGGTATTCGCCGTGCTGTACCTCAATGCACAGCATGAACTGATCGAGTACGTAGAGGAGTTCTTCGGGACGCTCAGCGCGACTACCGTCTATCCGCGTGAACTCGTCAAGCGAGCACTGGTACTGAACGCCGGTGCCGTCGTCCTGGCCCACAACCACCCTAGCGGGAAGCCGGAACCATCGGCTGCGGACGAAGCGTTGACCCGGTCCGTGAGCAAGGCCCTGACCTTGATCGACGTTCGCACGCTCGACCACATCGTCGTCGGAGGTGGCCGGTACGTCAGCTTTGCCGAGCGTGGACTGCTTTGACAGCGACTCACCAGAGAACTGACATGAGACCCGACCTCGAATCGATTCTTCGTGATCTGCATGCGTTGGCTCTGCTGGCTCGGGAAGCAGGTATCTGCATCACGTGGTACGAACCGGATGAACTGCGTGGTCTTGGCATTGACATGATCGAGGACGTCATGACGGCGGCTGCAAACGAGTTCATCGAATTCAATGCGTTGCTCCCACCGTACCAACTGTCGTTGGACCTGGATACCTCCAACGACCCTTGCTTGTGATCACGACCGCGAAGTAAGGCGCTCAGAAGCATCCGGAAATCAGCCGCTCTCGACGGCGAAATCCTTCACACATCTACATCCTCCATGAACCCGCCCGCCGGCCTCGCCCGCGGGCTCTCTGTACTCATCCAACGAAAGGAATATTCCGTGACTCATCTTGTTCAAACAATGGCCTTCGTCGGCAAGACGCCCTGGCATGACCTGGGTAACCGACTGGCGCCCAACCAGCCCATCGAGGTATGGTCTCGAGAAGCCGGCATGGACTGGCGAATCATGTCTTCGCCTGTCGGCTACCAACCCGAAGGCGAGGATTCCTCGACGCTCCACTTTGACGACCACAAGGTGCTGTATCGCAGCGACACGAACGCCCCGCTGTCAGTGGTCAGCGGCCGGTATCAGGTGGTGCAGCCTCGCGAGGTGCTTGAGTTCTTCCGCGATCTGACGACGGCCTCGGGCTACGAGCTCGAGACGGCCGGAGTCCTAAAGCAGGGGAAACGCTTCTGGGCACTTGCTCGTACCGGCCAGAGCACCGTGCTCAAGGGCAGCGATGCCGTCACGGGCTACCTGCTCTTGGCCAGCTCTTGCGATGGTTCCCTTGCCACGATCGCTATGCCGACAACGGTTCGCGTCGTTTGCAATAACACCTTGGCGATCGCCCTCAACAACGCCGTCGGTTCGGTGAAGGTGCCGCATCGATCCGTCTTCGATGCGAACGTCGTCAAACGCCAACTCGGGATCGCTGTCTCGCAATGGGACGGCTTCATGGTGCGGATGAAGGCGCTGGCTGAGCGCAAGGTCAAGACCACCGAAGCGCAGCGCTACATCACGCGGGTGCTCTGCGATATCGCGCCGAGCGCTCCGCTCCCGACCACGCTGAATCACGAGCGGGTACTTAAGCGCATCGAGGAGCTCTTCAACGGATCCGGACACGGTGCTGAACTCGCCGCTGCGAAGGGAACCGCCTGGGGCCTCATGAATGCCGTCACCGAGTTCGTTGACCACGAACGACGTGCACGCAGCCAGGAGTACCGCCTTGACAGCGCCTGGTTCGGCCAAGGGGCAGCGATCAAGCAGCGTGCGCTCGAACAGGCGCTGCAACTCATCGCCTGAAGATCAGGTGACCTTGTCGGTTGCAACGGAAAGGCCGCAACAGCTTGCGCTGGGCGGTCTTTCAGGCCTTTCTCGCTCGCTTGACTGCGGGATACGGCCGCGCCGTACGCGGAGCCCTGGTCGCCGTTGCATCCAGGCCTCGAATCGCCGGTAGGTCGGGATCCATCAGTTCGTGCGCAGCAACCCCGACGGCCTTGGCCAGCAACTCGATGTTGTCAATCGAGATATTGCGCTGGCCTCGCTCCAGTGTTCCGACGAAGGCCCGGTCAAGGCCAGCTTCCGCCGCCATGCGTTCCTGCGACATCCCCCCGGCCACCCGCACGAGTCGAATGTTCCTGGCAAAGACCAACCTGAGCGGGAGCTTTGGCGGAGACGAGGCACGGGAGGGCATGACTCCGATGCTCCGCAAAAGGCGCGTTTGAATACACGGTGTTTAGTACCCTTTATCGAGAAGCAAGCTACCGCAAATTTGGTGAATATTGGGCAGTGGCTACCCCTCCATCTCCCGAGGCGCACTGGTGGAGTACCTCACCCCCCCTCGCAAAGCCCAATTCCTCGCCCACGTGCCAGCAACTGGCCTCCATGGGTCCGCAGGCGACTCAATTCAACATCTCTTACGGAGCAATCCATCATGTCCACCAGGTTCCCCAAGCTCGCTCTGGGAATTGGCATCGTCGTCGTCATCGGCGCTGTCGCGGCTACCGCTATCGGCGTGACGCATCACACCGCAGCTCCGACGGCTCAAGCCCCGTCCACCAAGGCTGCGACTGCCGAGAGCGAGAACCCACTCGACACCGCCACGCCGGGCGAGACGCCCAATATGCTCGCCGACAACCTCATCTCCACGCTCAAGATCAAGATCGTCGGTCAGTGGGGCGAGTACGGCGTCTTCGATCTGAAGGTCGATCCGGCCGGCGGCCTCTCCAGTCTGAAGTTCCCGCTGACCGTCGACGGCAACACATACGACGACGTGTACTCGCTGTCGACGCAACTGCTGCCGCTGAACTTCGCGCAAGCCAACAAGTACGGCGTGATCTGCAACGTGATTTGTTGGGGTCCGGGAGGTGTGGTCATCGGCTACAACTTGAGCGCCTACTCCGACTACGCGAAGCAGAACAACCTCCCGTCGATACCGCCCAATCAGATTGCCTACGTCCAGCGCGTTGAAAAGCTGACGGCTGCACCCGCTCCGGTGGTTGCCGTTTTGCCTGAAGACGTCAAGCGCGTTGATGGCTCGACCGATTCCGATGTTCCCGTCGATGTGATTCGTAGTGCGATCAACGCCAATAGGGACCTGACGCAGTTCGGCGTCTACCCGGTGCAGACCTGGAAGGAAACGAACACGTACACGCGCAAGATCGACGACGAGACAGTCGTGGTCATCGAACTGCATGGCACCTTCCATCTCCTGCCCAAGGACATGGCTCTCGTCGGTCCGGACACGCGCGAGAGCTACCTCAAAGGCCTGAAGTACACCACGGCCCAGTACGACAAGGATGGCCAGGTCGCGCTCGTCAAGCGCGGCAAGGACTGGTACATCTACAAGGGATTGTCGCCAGCCTGACGCTCAGCCAGAGAGAGAGACCGCGAGGTCTCTCTTTTTTCGCTCCCTCGTTTGCTCCGCATCAACCCCACGCGAGCGCACCCGTGGAAGTTCGACCGATCGAGAACACGGCGTGAATTGCTCGGCGTGTCGGAAGCCCTTGGAAGGCTCCCTTGCATCTCCCGTGGATCAGATCAAGAAGCTTTCGGCTGGCCTCCTGGCCGCTATCGCTTCAACCATCCGCCTTGGCCTGAGCTCTCGCCCGGACCAGGTCTGCCCCGTCACAGCACTCGAAGCTTCCAAACTACCTTCTTGCGGTAGGGGCGGCGGCTTCGAAAACCTGAAGACCACGCTTCGATGACCAGTACAAGGGCTCTCTTGCCCCGTCGACACGCGACAGCGTTGTGAAGCGATAACGCAGCCATCGGCGACGCCACAAACTCCGAATCCGACTGCGGCGGCTCGACAAGGATGCAGCCGGTGCGCGCGAATGCCCATTCAGGACATCTTGACCTTCCAAGAGCACTGTTCTGGCGATCGAAGCGACTTCTTCAAGTGCCCAAACAGGCGCATTTCCAAGCAGCTCAGAGCTGAGATCTCGACACCGAGTCGTCCGACAGCAGGCTGCATCCAACCGGATTTGTCGACGACTGATAGCCGATGTTGTCTGGAAATAACCTCTTGCATGACAACATTCAAAATCAACGGCCAGCGATTCCTTAGCAAGCTGAAGCGCAAGACGGTCTAATGCCTGAATGGCGTGCTTGAGAAGCTCCTCGATTAGCTTGGCCGCCTCTTTTTCCGAGGCGACCGCACTTGAGAGAGAACGGGAATCGTGGACGTCAATCGCCATGGTGAGATCACATGTCAGAAGGTGTTAGAGCCAAGAGTTTTTACAGTTCTTCATCAACCTGCGCATCGATGCGGCAGGCGGCCAGCACTCGGCGCCCCTCGCCGAGGATTCGTTCCGCTGCCCTAAGGGTCGCAAAGACGTCCGCATCGGCGGTCTTCGCCCGCAGGTTATTAACGCGTCGGATCTGGCGCTCCAAGCACCGCTCCGCTGCCTCGAGCGCAATTCGTTCCTCGGCAAAGGGCAGATCGTCCAGACCGAGCACACGGTTCGCGCGAAATTCGACCCACGCGTCTTCGAATGCAGCTTTTGCTGCCTCCGCCGCCACTTTACGCTGGAGTTCCGCCAGGTCGCCTCGAAGGCGCCAAATTGAATCAGCCTTGGTCTCCTCTCGGGAGAGCGGTTCGCGCTTCTTGCGTTCGACTTCTGGCATGACTTTTCTCGCACAGTTGGTCAGATGGCGCCAGTCGAAACGGGCGTCTCGACTGGTCGTGGCACGCGACATCGACCATGCTTCTCGCGTGCAATGCCATCGTTACCTGATCCCCCGTACGCGTCAACGGGTGCAGCAACCATACTCACAGATTCCGGAGGCGCCTCTACGCGGGTCAACGTGAGTCAACGGGGCTTGTGCAGCCTTCGTGAACACCCGAACCGAACGCCGTTGACTGAGATGGTAGTAGTGGCTTGGAGCAAGGCGTAGTCCTTTGGATTCGAGAAGTCTGACCGCACCAAGCGGCCGGATGTGGCTACCCACTAATCTGTCGGCTTCCGGTTGATCCAAAAGAGCTCAGAGGGCAGCATGCCGGTTACGTTCGCATGGGCCAGTTTCGCAGGCGGTGATATCCGTCGCTGGCTTGCAGGTGCAAGCAGTGAACTGGGCATCAGCCCTACATCATGCGCGACCTTACTCGGCACGGCTCGATCCACGGACTCATCCGCGACAATCAATCTCGACTCGTTTGCAGTATCGGCAGACGGGCGAACGTGTCGCCCCTCGCCTTGAAGGCGCTTCGGCTCCAACAGCCCTGATTGCGAACCGATGTCACAAATGTCACCGCAACCAACTCGTGGCCCATCCACGTACGCACGAACGCTATTCATCAAGTCTGAATAGGCCAAGCCGCTCGCCGCGCGTTGTCGCCTCAGGTCGGCGGCGCGTCCACTGTCCATCACTCCCTGACGGTCGCCAACAGCCGTGGACCGACTCATGACGTCAAAGGAGTCCAAGAGCACCCCCGAAGAAACGCCATTGGTCGACTGCCAAGCGTCCAACGCTATCGTAGTAACGTCGTGATTCACGGTCGCGTCCACCACAGGCAGGATCAACACGAGGCGCGCCCGCAGACAGCCGTCGCCATCGCCATCCCACATCCAAGCGGCCGGCAAATCGGAGAAGCCGAGCTGCCGCTTGAGGTGAGTTGCAAAGCGCACCACAACCCGAACGAAATCTCTCGGGGCGACCCTACTCGAAATCGTGGCGACTTCGGCCTCAGCCAACATGCTGCCCTTGCACCGCTTGCTCTGCGCAAGCACATGAGCCGCAATATCGTCAAAGACCTTCATGCGACTCCGCCATGCCTGTCGAACTTCGGTTCGCCGCGCTCCTCCTGACTCCACTTGGCGGATCACCTCGACCCAGCGATTCAGGCTCTCGACGTCGCTAGCATCCCAGCCGCCGGAGGCCTCCCGAAGGCTGCGCGCGACACCCAACATCTCGGCGCTGCTCAACGCATGCTCAACGCGAAGAGGGAACTGCCAGACCTTCTCATTTTGTTCGCTCAGTGAGACTTGAGCGAGTGCCTCCACCATCCCATGCCCCAGCCGAGACGCATGGCGAAACCCGGGCGTGACAGACTTGGTGAAGACACGATCGCGTGTCTTCCTCAGCTCGTCGACACCTCGCTCGATCGCCCAGAGCGCCCCGACGAAGCGTACAGCACTGGTGTTGGGCTCGCGCCCGCCTTCCCGCGAAGGTCCTGCTGCCCGAACCAATGTGGCGCGTTCAGCCTCCTTCGCCAGCGAATCGTTCCATTGCATGCCGAACTCCATTTCAATCTTCTTCAGCGGCCGACCTACTGCTCAGCGCAGCATTCCTGGCAGTACCGCAACCTTTCCTCGCTTGCGTCCTGCGTTGCTCTTCCGAGCTCTGACCGCGCCCACGCCCATCGCCCGCTCCGTTGCAGCGATTGCACGAACGCGCTGTTCTGGCTTCGCGAAGTACGTGAACAGATTTCTCAGCGCAGTGACCGACCTCTCGTCGTCGTACGACACCTTTCCTATCGCGAGCTCGTGGAAGTTCTTGTTGCCCGCAGCGTAGTTCGACGTGTAGAAGCGCGCTTTGTCCTTGCCTACCAGCCGCAGCCAGTACTCTCCGATGAGGCTTGCGATGTAAGCATCTGCACGCACCTCCGACCCGTCGAAATAGAACAGGACGTGGTAATGAACACCGTCTCTTCGACTCAGCTCGAGCTTCCACGCATAGCTGATGAGATGCTTGAAGAGCTTGTTGTGGCGACGATTGTTCAGAAAGCGTCCGAACTGCCGCCGCAGTTCTGCCAAAGCTTCTTGCGCCGCTGCCTCACCATGGACTTCACCTTGCAGCGCAAAGTCCACACGAACGACTCGAAGCACCGTGCAGACCGCGAACACTTCGACCAAGTGCTCATTCAGCAATTGCTCTTGATGGCGCGACATTTCATACGCTCGCCGCATTGCCTCCCTGAACGATCCGCGAAGAATGCGCTCGCGCATGACCTCGACGAGTTCGTTGAATGCCTTCCAAATGGGCTCGCCGTTAAGGTCGGCGGACCAGGGCGACAGTGCCGCTGAGTCGTCGAGAGCAAGTTCTTCAAGAGCTTCGTAGAACAGCTTTGCACGTTCCCCGTATCCCAACCTGATCTTGGGGGAGTGGAAATGCTGAAGCAACCCGAAATACTTCCCTAGCTCTCCCCGCTTCAGCTTGGGCTTCCCCCGCTCGGCATCGATGTAGAACGCGGGCCCCGAGAACTGCGGGATCGCATCTACGAAGGCGTCGATGCGTCGCAGAAGCTTGACGTCGACGTAGTCTCCGCTATCGCGATCTTCCATTTCCGTCCGGCCGAGAGAAGCTCGCTCTCCGGCCATCTCCGCTGCGAGCGCTTCGTAAGTCTCGCCTTGTGATCCGGTATAGCGAACCAACTCATTCAGTCCATCATCGTGAATTGGAGTGTTCACAAAAGCTTCCTCCGCAAAGGATATAGAGGCCGATTTAAATCGAGTTGATATTTAATACTCCACAACGTTACCTTCTTAATAATATTTAAATCCAAAATTAAGAATTGTGTGCGAGCGAACCTATACTGCCGCTGAGGCGTGCTTTTTGTCTTAAATTAAAGGCTAATAGATTGAAGGCTGATGTACAAGTTATGCGAGAGAACTTCTAATATAGCGATGCGGACTACTTGTACATAGTCTCAGCACAACTTGTACATCTCGTGGATAACTTGTACGCACTCGCAGCGACTGGCGGATCGCCAACTACCCTGTACTCAGTCGTAGTTCTTCTTCCTCTCAGCAAGAAGGCGCTCTATGGTGTCGCTGGGCCACATCAGCCTGCCGTTCGGCATAACGAGCGGACGAATACCAAAATAGGAACCCGTCGCCGCATATCGCTTCCGCACCGTCTGCGGTTGCACAAAGTTCTGCGCTGCATATTGATCGGTGGGCAGCAGTTGATCCCCTTTCAGGGTCGCATCAGGGAAAACACTTTGCCTGTTCACGAAAGCTCCTCAGTCAGCGCCGATATCGTTCACGAAGTCTCGAGGTCAATATGGAGATTGGTACCCCGTTCTAACCCACAACTTCGCGATGCCAGCGCGGGAGTCCAACGATAGGCGATCGAATACATTTGGGCTAATCAATCGACCCTGAATGAAGGGTGATGACGTTTGATGAAAGCAGCCCTGGACTGCTGATACAGAGGCCGCCATCGTCCAAGCAGTTGCGCAAGACTGCTGTACTGCAACGTCACCGTACCAACGTCGGACACAAAGACCAGAACGTCGTTGAATCCCTTGAGCTCAACCAGGTCGCTGAACTCTTCAGAATAGAGAAGCTCGATCAGAGCGAGCCAGACAACCATTGGGTTCAGCCACTCTTCTTCAGGCAGTCCGTTGAAGATGATGTCCAAAGCTTCAGCCGCCGGGCTCCGCCTTCTGCCAGGCAACTCGCTCCTGTGCATCCGACCACGAACTGAACTTTCAGTAGGAACGGCGCCGGCCAGCCATCCGGGGCCAAATTGAGGGTCAGGCTCTAGACCCGCTGGGGTAGTTGCATCTTGCTCGCTGCAGGCTTCAGGCTCCGCCACGACACGCTGCGCGGGTTCAACCTCGGGCGAGGGTAGTTGACTCGCCGAGTTCGGCGCTTCAACATTTGCGGGTTCAAGCCGCGCAAGCTCAGCCTCAGGCGGCGACAACCGCTCCTGCGAGTCAGTACTCAGCGCTACACCCTGCGGCGGATTGTCGTAGGCAGGCGACGGGCGATCCGCAGGGCCGAGGGCATGCGGCAATCCGATTGAGTCGAGAAATTCGACCAGTGCGTTCGCCTCAAAGCCGATGCTATCTCCAGCCAGTTCGTCCCGGGGGGCAGCCAACGAGTCGGGTTGACCTCGCATGGCGCTGCGCCCCGGGCTGAAATCCACCCTTGAGAGGGCAACCAAGATCTCCAGTCCACGCCTAGCAGCCCCCTCATTCGCTCGCGGGTGTCCCAGCGATGTGTCGTGCCACTCTGGCCTTGGCGAGGGCGGCCGATCCAAAACTTCCAGCAGCATGCATGCCGCGCGGGATTGAGCAGCAACGGCCTTTATCTGAGAACTCGCAATTTGGGCCTCCAGCGGTGAACCCGTCGGATCCGTGAGTCGCCTTCGGAAAGGGTGGGCATCTTCGTCCGAGACCGCGATGCGATCGGCTACCGCCCTCACGACGTCGTGGAGAGGCACGAAGTTTCCTAGGAGACCTTGGCGTGTCGTCTTCATCGTACAAGCATAGAGCCTGTCATGCTCAAGCGCGCCGCCCAGACGTCCGACCGCCGCCAGAAGCGGCACGAATTCGTACGGCGACCCGGCTTCCAATCGGCGGACATCAAAGCCGATGATCGAAGAGTCGGACTGACGCCAAGGCATGTATCGGCATTCCTCGAGAATGCCTACATGGTGCCTACACAGCGACCAAGCAAGAAAAAAGCACCTAGCGCTGTTTGCGCTAAGTGCTTGTTTTCATTACTTAATTTTGGTGGGCCCTGAGTGACTCGAACACTCGACCTACGGATTAAGAGTCCGCTGCTCTACCAACTGAGCTAAGAGCCCGAAATTTCGGTTGCCGTCGCCGCTGAAATCAGCGATTACCGCAGCCTAAGATTCTACTTTGATTTTTGCTAGCCATGCAAGCAAAAATTTTGTGATCATCCGGAAGCACCGTGACGTTCGACGCTGGCGTCGCGCGGAAAGGTGGTGGGTTGTGCGGGACTCGAACCCACGACCTACGGATTAAAAGTCCGCTGCTCTACCAACTGAGCTAACAACCCGGTTTCCGGCAGAGCCTCAAATCATATCATGGCTTGCCGAGTTGGGACAAGACAGGAGGCCCCGCGCTCACTTCAGCAACTGTGCGACGACGTCGCCCGCGGCGGCCATGCCGAAGCTCGCCGTCACGACGACGGTGGAGCCGTAGCCGTGGCAATTGAGGGTGTTGTCGCGGCGCGCGTCGTCCGCGGGGGCGGCGTCGCCGAGGCCGCACGCCACCTCCTCCGGCTCCGGCGGGGCGACGCTCTCGCGCGAGAACACGCAGCGCACGCCGATCTTGCCGGTGCGCGGCGCGCCGTGCTGCGAGCGCAGGCGCTGGCGCAGGCTGGCCAGCAAGGGGTCGTGCGTGGTGGCGTGCAGATCGTCGATCTCGATCTTCTCGGCCTGGCGCTTGCCGCCGGCGGCGCCGCAGGTGACGAAGGCGGTGCCGGTGCGGCGCGCCCACGCGGCGAGCGCCAGCTTGGCCTTGCTCTGGTCGCAGGCGTCGATGACGGCGTCCACCTCGATGGGCAGCAGGCCCGGCCAGTTGGCGTCGTCGGCGAACTCCTCGATGCAGTGGACGACGCAGCCGGGGTGGATGTCGGCGATGCGGCGCGCGAGCGCGTCGGCCTTGGACATGCCCAGCGTCGCCCCGAGGGCCTGGATCTGGCGGTTGACGTTGGATTCGGAGACGTGGTCCAGGTCGATCAGCACCAACTGCGCGACGCCGCTGCGCGCGAGCGCCTCGACGGCCCACGAGCCGACGCCGCCCAGGCCGACGACGGCGACGCGCGCGGCACGCACACGCGCGTAACCGCGCGCCCCGTACAGGCGCTTGAGGCCGCCGAAGCGGCGCTCGAGGTCGGCGTCGTCCGCCACGGTGAGGCTTTCGGTCACTGCGGCGGACGGGCGCGACGCGAGGCGGCCACGCTCACTTCAGCGACGTCAGGCGCTCACGTGCGGCGACGGCGGCTTCCGACTTCGGATACGTCTTCATCAGCTCGGCCAGGGTCACCTTGGCGGCCTTGATGTCGCGCAGCTCGATCTGGCAGTTGGCGATGGCCAATTGCGCCTCGGGGGCCCGCGCGTGGTCGGGCGCCGCGCCGATGAACGCGCGGAACGTGACGATGGCGCTCTTGAAGTCGCGGTTGCCGTACTGCGCGTTGCCCGTCCAGTAGCGCGCGAGATCGGCGTAGCCGCTGGCCGGATAACGACGCAGGAAGCCGCTGAGCGCGGCCTGCGCCTTGTCGAAGTCGCCGCTGCGCAGCGTGGCCGTGGCGGCCTCGTACGACGCGATTTCCTCGGGATCGGCCATGAAGACCTTGCCGTCCAGGTTGACCTGTTGCGGCTCGACCTTCTTCAGGCGGTCGTCGACGCCTTGCGCGATGTTCTTCTGCTGGCGCTGCACGTCCGACAGCTCCTTGGCGAGCTGCTCGTTGGTCCCGCGCAATTGCGCCATCTGCTGGCGCAGCTGCTCGTTCTGGTTCGTCAGGTCCAGCAGCGCGTTCTGAAGTTGCTGCAGCTGCTGCGCGGTCTGGGCCGTCTGGGCCTTCGAACCGTCTTCCAGCTGCGAGATCCGGGTGCGCAGGTCGATGATCGCGCGCCGCGCCTCGTCGTCGTCGAACAGACCGGCACGTGCGCTCGTGGCGCAGGCCAGCAAGGCAGCCACTGCGCACGCGCGGCGCACGGCCGTGAGCGCGCGCGGACGGCGCGACGCTTCCGGGGGCGTCACGACCGCTGCCGTGCTGGAGTCGAGCGAGCCGGGGCGGCCCGCATCAAGCCCCAAGACCGACGACATCACTTGCTGCGCAGTTCGACGCGACGATTCTTCGCCCACGCCGACTCGTCATGGCCGTCGACCGCCGGACGTTCCTTGCCGTAGCTGACGGCTTCGAGCTGGGAATCGCCCACGCCCAGCACCTTCATCTGCTGCACCACGGCTTCGGCGCGCTTCTGGCCGAGGGCCAGGTTGTATTCGCTGCCGCCGCGCTCGTCGGTGTGGCCTTCGGCGACTTCCTTGGCCGACGAGCTCGTCTTGAGCAGGTTGGCATGCGCGTCGACGATCGGGCGGAACTCGTCCTTGACGGCATAGCTGTCGAAGTCGAAGTAGATGACGCGGTCGAGCGTGATCGGGGCGTTGAGCTTGTTGCTCTGGTCGGTCGTGGCGACCGAGGACTTGCCCGTGTCAGGGGTCGTGGTCGTGGTCGTCGTCTGGACGTCCTTCTTTTCCACTTCCACCGGCTTGTCCAGCTTCACCGGCGAGGCGCAACCGGCCACGACCGCCAAGCTGGCCATGGCCAGCAACATCTTCCCGGAATTCTTGATCATCGATTTTCTCCTACCAGCACTATGAACATGGCCGCGAGCGCCCCAGCGCCACGGCTTCTTCCCCACAATCAGCGGCCGTACGGGCCCCAGACAGGTTCTCGGATATCGAGTCCCGACTCGATCAGCGTGGCCTTGCCCTTGCCGTCGGTCAGGCTCGTCATCAACACGTCGCGGCCGCCGGCCTTCGTCGCGTAAATGATGTAGCGGCTATTGGGCGCGAAACTCGGGCTCTCGTCGTCGTTGGTGTCGCTGATGCCGCGCACCTCGCCCGTGCCCAGGTTCATCACCATCACCTTGAACCCGGCCTCGCGTGAAATGTACGCAAGAAGCTTGCCGTCGGGGCTCAAAGCGGGACTGATGTTGTAAGCACCGTTGAACGTGACACGGGTCGCGCCGCCGCCGCCCACCGGCTGGCGGTAGATCTGCGGGCCGCCGCCGCGGTCGCTGACGAAGTACAGCGAGGCGCCGTCGGGGGAGAACCGAGCCTCGGTGTCGATGCCCGTGCTCTCGGTCACCCGGCGCACGTTGGCGCCGCTGCGATCCATCAGGTAGACGTGCGAGCCGCCGTCCTTGGACAGCGTCACGGCCAGCGTGCGCCCGTCCGGCGAGAACGCCGGCGCGCTGTTGGAGCCCTTGAAGCTGGCCACTTCGCGCGTGGTGCCCTGGCGGACGTTGCGGATGACCACCTTGGCCTTCTTGTCATGGAACGTGACGTAGGCCAGTTCGCTGCCGTCCGGCGACCAGGACGGCGAGATGATGGGTTCGTTGTCGATCAGGGCGGGCTGGATGTTCTCGCCGTCCGCATCGGTGATGCGCAGCGTGAACTTGCCCGGCGCCTTGGTGACGTAGGCGATGCGGGTGGAGAAGATGCCGCGCTCGCCGGTGAGCTTCTGGTAGATCTGGTCGGACACATGGTGCGCGGACAGGCGCAGGTCCACCGGCAGCGTGGGCTCGCTCTGGCCGCCCTGGTCGGCGCCCTTGATGACGTCCCACAGGCGGAAGCGCACGTCGACCTTGCCGTCGGCCAGGCGGGTGGCCGAGCCGGCGACCACCGCATCGGCGCCGCGCGAGCGCAGCGTGTTGTAGTCCGGCACGCCGTTCTCGTCGGCCGGCGCCGGGCCGTCGACGATCTTGAAGACGCCACTGCGTTCGAGGTCGGCCCGCACGATCGCCGAGATCGACTGCGGCTGGCGTTCCTCGTCGCGGAAGCGTCCCAGCACGATCGGGATCTGCGTCGCGCCCACGCCCTTGATCTCGACGCGGAATTGAGCGAGCGCCGGCGTCAGGGCCGGCAGGGCGAGGGAGGCGCCGATGGCGCGCAGGGCATGTCTTCTAGGCCACATGGATTGATTCAATGAGTACCTGTCCAATGGAAAAGTTCCGGCAAAGCCGGCGTGCTGTTCAGCAGGCGCATTGTAGGCAGCAAGATCGAGGCCTGCTTGTAGGCCAACAGCGCATCCCGTCCGGGGCCGGATAATGCGGCCCTCGAGACAATTCTGCCGGGGTCGCGGCCGTGCCGCCCTGCCCCCCCTCCATGAACTCCTTGAAGCAGCGCCTCGGGCGCCTCCTGCCGTATTTTCGTGACAGCCGGCCGCCCATGGCGCTGGCGGCGCTCGCCCTGGTGGTGGCGGCCGCCACCGAGCCGGCCATTCCGGCGCTGCTGAAGATCCTCATGGACAGGGGCTTCAAGCCGGGCGCGTTCCCGATCTGGGCCATTCCGCTGGCCATCGTCACCTTGTTCATCGTACGCGGCGCCGCCGGCTGGATCGCCAACTACGGCCTGACCAAGGGCTCGCAGAACGCCGTCCTCGCGATGCGCTCGGGCATGTTCGCGCACATGCTGCGCGCCCGGCCGGCGCTGTTCAGCAGCAATTCGGCCAGCAGCCTCACCAACAGCCTCGTCTACGAGATCCAGGGGGGCGCCAACCTGCTGATGGGCTCGGTCAACATCCTGGTGCGCGACACGCTCACCGCCATCGCGCTGCTGGGCTACCTGATCTACCTTGACTGGCGCCTCACGCTGTTCATCATCGTGCTGTTCCCCGTCACCGGCCTGCTGGTGCGCATCGTCAGCAAGCGCCTGCACAAGCTGACGGTGGCCGGGCAGGATGCCACCGACGACCTGGCTTACGTCGTCGAGGAAAACGTGCTGGCCTGGCGCATCGTGCGCCTGCACGGCGCGGCGGAGCAGGAGACGAAGCGCTTCGAGACGAGCTCGCGCCTGATGCGCAGCCTCAACATCAAGCAGTCGGCCGCGGGCTCGCTGATGACGCCGGTCACGCAGGTGCTGGCGGCGGTCGCGCTGTCCGCGGTGATCATGATGGCCGTCAACAACAGCGCGCACGACCACACCACCATCGGCGGCTTCATCGCCTTCATCGGCGCCATGATGCTGCTGATCCAGCCGTTCAAGCACCTGTCCGACGTGATGGCGCCGCTCACCCGCGGCACCGCGGCGATGGAGCGCGGCATCGAGATCATCGAGGCCATTCCCGTGGAACAAGGCGGCACGCTGGCCCCGGGACGCGTGCGCGGCGACATCGAGTTCCGCGACGTCGGCCTGCGCTACGTCGCGCACGGCTCCAACGACGTGCCGGACGGCACGCAGGTGGCGGCGCTGTCCGATGTCTCGCTGAAGATCCGCGCCGGCGAGACGGTGGCATTCGTCGGGCCGTCCGGCGCCGGCAAGACGTCGCTCGTGAACCTGCTGCCGCGCTTCGTCGAGCCGACCAGCGGCGACATCCTGATCGACGGCGCCGCGATCCGCGACTACGCGATGACCGCGCTGCGCAGCCAGTTCGCGCTGGTGAGCCAGGACGTCGTGCTGTTCAACGACAGCGTGGCCGCCAACGTGGCCCTCGGCGACGCCGCCGACCCCGCGCGCGTGCGCAACGCGCTGGCCGGCGCGAACCTGCTCGAGTTCGTGCTGACGATGCCGGGCGGGCTGGATGCCCAGATCGGCCACAACGGCACCCAGCTGTCAGGCGGGCAACGCCAGCGGCTGGCCATCGCGCGGGCGATCTACAAGGATGCGCCGATCCTGATCCTGGACGAGGCGACCTCCGCGCTCGACTCCGAATCGGAGCGTGCCGTGCAGTCGGCGCTGGAGGTGTTGATGAAGGGGCGCACGACGCTGGTCATCGCGCACCGGCTGTCGACGATCGAGCACGCCGATCGCGTCATCGCGATGGAGCACGGGCGCATCGTGGAACAGGGGCCGCACGCGGAGTTGGTCGCAGCCGGGGGCCTCTACGCGCGGCTGCATTCGATGCAGTTCAGGAATTCCTGAGGCCGGCCGTGGCGACTGCCCGGGGGCGGCGCCGCCGCCCCGGAACGCTCTCAGCGGCCGGTCGCGGCGGCATGGACCGCCGGCTGCGGCGCGATGATGGCCAGATTGGCCGGATAGACGCAGGCAACGAGCAATCCGCTGGCCGCCGCTGAAAGCGCGATCAGGATTGATTTCTTCATGAACTTGCTCCAACGAGAGGCGAGGCACTCCGGCCTCGGGTGCCGTCACGTGCTGGCGTGACCCAGCGCGACGTCCCTGACCGCCGGCAGCATGGCGTCGAGCGAAACCCCGCCAGTGGTCAACCATTTTCATCGAAAGTGTGGGGTTTTGATGGGCGAATCGGGAAGTCCCTGCCCCCGGAGTCACCCTTTTGGGGGAAACGCCCGCTTTCAGGCCGCTTCGCGCAGCGTGGGAAACACCAGGACGACCTCGGCGCCCCCCGGTCCGGAACTGATGTGCAGCGTCCCACCCAGGGCCGAAGCCCGCCGCCGCATGTTGTCGAGTCCGCGCCCCACGCGCGTGCCGTCGATGCCGCGGCCGTTGTCGATGACGGCGATGTGCGCCTTCTCGTCCTGGCCGGGCTCGCCCGTCAGCCCGGTGGTGACCGTGATGCGCGTGGCGCCCGAATGCTTCAGGCAGTTGGCGAACGCCTCCTGCACGATCCGAAGGATGGACAGCACGCTGTGCGGCGTCAGGACAGGCAGGGGCGGCAGGTCGACCACGTTCCACTGCAACTCGATGCCGCCCTTGCCCAGGCGATCCTGCAACCGGTAGCGCAGGGTGCCCAGCACGGTGAGCAGGTCGTTCTCGACAGGCTCGAGCGAATCGATGATGAGCTGCAGGTCCTCGATGCTCTCCCGCAGCACCGTGGCCACCTGGCCGTCCACGGGCGTGGCCTGCGGGTTCGCTTCGCGATCCATCCGACGCACGAGAGACAGCGCGAGCGTGAGCTGCGAGCCGATGCCATCGTGCATCTCGCTCATGATCCGGCCACGCTCCGCGGTCAGCGCCTGGTTGCGCCGCGCCTCCATCAGTTGCTCGTAGTTGTGTTCGAGCTCCGCGGCCTTCTCGCTCACGCGCTGCTCCAGGACGGCCGCCAGCCGTTCGTAGGCATTGAGCGATTCGACGAAGCGCAGGATGAGGATGGTGCCCACCACGCCGACGAACAGCGGCGCGCTGAAGTGCGTGAGATACACGCGGTCAGTCCACGTGTTGGACGAATAGAGCTGCAGGTCGTAGACGCTGAGCCCCAGTTGCGTGGCGCCGGCGACCGCCAGCATCGTGCCCTCCAGCAGGCCGTTGCGCAGGCCTTGCCGGACCAGCATGATGAAGTAGACGAAAGCGAACACGAGCGTGCCGAGGTACCACAGGGAGACGGCGTAGCCGGGCAGCGCGTTGACGAACATGGCGACGGCGCCGAGTACGAGGTATCCCCACGCGACGGACTCCGCCACCGGCCACCGCTTGCCGCAGTAGCGCAGCGTGAACATGAACATGAGCACGCCGCGCAGCACCTGGGCTGCCTCCATGCAGCGTTCCCACAGGAGCGCGGGCAGCGGCGGGGTCGGAACGTAGTAGTCCAGGCTGATGATCGTCCACAGCAGCGACACGCAGCCGAACCAGAAGTACATCGCGTGCGAGCGCCGGCCCAGCCAGACACCGAGCATGAACAAGCCGATGGTGGCGGTGCTCACGCCGAGCATGCGCACCAACTCGTTCTGCCAGAACACGCGCCGTTGCCACGTGCGGAGCAACTTGCCTTCGGGGCCCAGTTGCACCGGCGCCAGCCAGGCCTGGTCCCAGAGGTAGGCACGCTGCTGGATCTCGATTTCGTTGTCGCCCGAGCGCAGCAAGCCGGCCGGCATGAACGCGTACTGCGAACGGTTCCAGTTCAGCGGCAGCGGCTCCGTCATCGAGCCGAACTGGCGGACATACGATCCGTTGACGAACAGCCGGCCCGTGCGGTTGAAAGCCACCACGTACAGCGCCAGGCCGTGCGCCGGCACGCGGTCCAGGTGGAAATGCAGCTTGTACCAGGCGTCGTACTGCGGCTGATCGCCGCGGTGGCCGGGCCACATCTTGGCGAGCGGCGTCGTCTGCCACCCGCACTCGGCGCCGGGCAGCGTGTCGGTCATCACGGCCGGGCGGCAGGTCTCGGCCTGGCGGATGGTGAGCGACGGCGCGTCATCGGCTCCGGAGTCGTTCGCCGTCACGGAACTGGGCATTCCCGACTGCGCGCCGCCCAGCGCCAGCCAGACCGCCAGCGCGAAACCGATCACCAGCGTGGTGACCACCAGCCGATTGCTCGCAGGCGCGCGCAGCCGCCCGAGGACGGCTCGTCCCCACGCCAGGATCATCGGCCAGCCCTCCGGGCGCCGGCACGGCAGGAGCGGCCAGCGCTCACAGCAGCCCCATGCGTCCGGCCTCGAACACGGCCTCGGTACGCGAGTGCACCGCCAGCTTGCGGTAGATGTGCTTGACGTGCGTGGCCACCGTGTGCGCCGACAGGTGCAGCATGTTGGCGATCTCGCCTACCGTGAAGCCCTTGGCGATGAACAGCAGCACCTCGCGCTCCCGCTCGGACAGGCCACCGTCGTCGACCACCGTCGCCGCCGGTTGCGGCGACTCCGGGGTGTTGCGCTTGAAGCGCTGCAGCAACTGGCGCGCGATGACGGGACTGATGGGCGAGCCGCCGGCGCGCAGTTCGCGCACGGTCTCGCCGAGCGTGTCGGTGAGGCTGCGCTTGAGCAGGTAGCCCGTGGCGCCGGCCTCGATGGAGGCCAGCACGTGGGCCTCGTCGCCGAACACCGTGACCACCATCACGTCGGCGTCGGGCAGCGTGCGCGAGATCTCGCGGATGAGGTCGATGCCGTTGCCGTCCGGCAGGCCCAGGTCGATCAGCGCGACGTCGAAGTCGACATGCGCAATGGCCTCGCGCGCGGCTGCCACCGCATTGCCCTGGGCAGCCAGCACCATGCCGTCGTCGCGCGCGATGGCGGCGCAAACGGATTCGCGGAAGGCGTCGTCGTCGTCGACGACCAGGATGCGGGTCGGAGGCACCTGGGTGATCTCGATGGTTTCGGTCATGGGTCATTGGATCAAGCCGCGGCGCTGCTGTAAACGCGTGGTTTCATCCCTGGATCGGGGTATTCTTCCACTACTCGACTCCGACGACGTCAATGATGCACGCGTGGCTGAACGACCTGACAACCGCGCTCGGCAGTCCCGAGGCGTGGCAGGCGCTGCGTCGCGTGCTCACCATGTTCACGGTGGCCGAGGGCTGGCAGTACGCGGCGATCACATTCGCGTTCTGGTTCGCGCTGCACGTGCTGCTGCGCAAGCGCCTGGCGCACCGGCTCATCTCCGGCTGGCCGCGGCCGGGCGACGTGCGTCGCGAAATCGCCTATTCGGCCAGCTCGCTGCTGCTGTACTCGATGGGCGCGGCGGCCATCCTCGGCCTGCTGGCCATCGACCGCGTCGAGATCTACGCCGAGCCGCTCAAGCACGGCCTCGCCTGGCTGCTGCTGAGCCTGCCGGTGCTGCTCGTGTGGCAGGACCTGTGCTTCTACTGCACGCACCGCCTGATGCACACGCGCTGGATGTTCCGCCACATCCACGGCGTGCACCACCGCTCGCGCGAGCCCTCGCCCTGGGCCGCGTACGCGATGCATCCGGTGGAGGCCATGGTCAACGGCGGCGTGCCGTTGCTGGCGCTCGCCGTGGTGCCGGTGCAGGAGCAGGTGCTGGGGTTGTTCGTGCTGCACCAGGTGCTGCGCAACGTCCACGGCCACGCGGCCATCGAGATCCTGCCGCGCGGCTTCGCCCGCCACTGGTTCTGGGGGCGCTTCACCAGCACCACGCATCACCACCTGCACCACGAGACCCCCCAGGGCAACTACGGCCTGTGGTTCACGTGGTGGGATCGCGTGTTCGGCACCGAGCGCGCCGACTACCTGCAGCGTTTCGACGCGGCCACCGTGACGCGGCCCGTACGTGCCGAAACGCCGACCAGCCAGTTGTCGCAGCCGTCATCCTGCGCGTAGTCGCAGGTTCCACCCCCGCCACGGCATCACGCGGATCCTGCGTCTGCGCGCTGGAAGGCCCCTTTGGCTACAGCAGCACGATGTCGTACTGCTCCGGATTCATCGTCGGCTCGGCGCTGAGCGAGATCGGTTTCTTGATGAAGGCCGACAGGTCGGCCAGGTGCGCGCTCTCCTCGTCCAGCAGCATCTCCACCACCGAGGCGCTGGCAATCACGCGGAACTCCTTGGGATCGAACTGGCGCGCCTCGCGCAGGATCTCGCGCAGCACGTCGTAGCAGACGCTGCGCGCCGTCTTGACCTGGCCGCGGCCGGCGCAGGTGGGGCACGGCTCGCACAGCATATGGGCCAGCGATTCGCGGGTGCGCTTGCGCGTCATCTCCACCAGCCCGAGGCCCGTGAAGCCGCTGACGGTGACCTTCGTGCGATCCTTGCTGAGCTGCTTGCGGAACTCGGCCAGCACCGCGGTCTGGTGGTCCTCGCGCGTCATGTCGATGAAGTCGACGATGATGATGCCGCCGAGGTTGCGCAGGCGCAGGTGGCGCGCGATGGCGCCGGCGGCCTCGAGGTTGGTCTTGAAGATCGTCTCGTCGAAGTTGCGCGCGCCGACGAAGCCGCCGGTGTTGACGTCGATGGTCGTCAGCGCCTCGGTCTGGTCGATGATGAGGTAGCCGCCGCTCTTCAGGTCGACGCGACGCGCCAGCGCTCGGGCGATCTCCTCCTCGATGTTGAAGAGGTCGAAGATCGGCCGCTCGCCCTTGTAGTGCTCCAGCCGGCCCACCGAGGTGGACGCGTAGATCTCGCCGAAGGCACGCAAGGACTCGTACTGCAGCCGCGAATCGATGCGGATCGACTGGGTGCTCTCGTTGGCGATGTCGCGCAGCACGCGCTCGGCCAGGCTCAGGTCCTGGTGCAGCAGCGAGCCCGCGGGCCGCGACAGCGCGCGTTCGCGGATGCGGTTCCAGGTCTTGCGCAGGTAGGCGATGTCGTCGCCGAGTTCCTGGTCGCTGGCCTCTTCGGCGTTGGTGCGCAGGATGAACCCGCCGCCGCCGTCCTCCGGCCGTCCCGCGAGCGCGATCATGCGCGCACGCAACTGTTCGCGCAGCTCGTGCGAGCCGATGCGCTGCGAGATGCCGATGTGGTTGTCGTGCGGCAGGTAGACCAGCAGCCGACCCGCGATGCTCACCTGCGTGGTCAGGCGTGCGCCCTTGGTGCCGATCGGATCCTTGACCACCTGCACGGTCAGCGACTGGCCCTCGAAGACCAGCTTCTCGATGGCCGTCGGCGTGCCTTCGGGCTTGGTGGACGGATGGCCGTGCAGGTCGGCCACGTGCAGGAATGCCGCGCGTTCGAGGCCGATGTCGATGAAGGCCGACTGCATGCCCGGGAGCACGCGCGCCACCTTGCCGAGGTAGACGTTGCCGACGAGCCCGCGTTCCAGCGTGCGCTCGAGATGCAGTTCCTGGATCGCCCCGTTCTCGATGATCGCGACGCGTGTCTCTTGAGGCGACCAGTTGACCAGGATGTCGTGCATGGCGATATGGTCTCGGGTGTCGTTATTCTTGGAACTGGACTCCCGCATCCAGCAGCAATTGCGCGGTCTCGTGCAGGGGCAAACCCATGATACCGGAGTAGCTGCCGCCGATGCGCTCGATCCAGGCGGCGATGCGGCTCTGGATCGCGTACGCCCCGGCCTTGCCGAACGGCTCGCCGCTGGCGACATAGGCTTCGATGACGTGCGCTGGCATGGTCGCGAAGCGCACGGTCGACACGCTCAACGCGCTCATTCGCGCACGCCCCGAGGCCGACGACAACGCCACCGCCGTCATCACTCGATGGGTCCGCCCGGACAGGCGCACCAGCGTCGCCTGCGCGTCCGCCGCATCCGCCGGCTTGCCGAAGATGCGGCGCCCGAGCGCGACGGTGGTGTCGGCGCACAGCACCGGCGCCGGCGGCAGGCCGCGCTTTCTCATGCGCGCGATCGCGGCGCCGAGCTTCAGCTGCGTGACGCGTTCGCAGTAGACGGCCGGCGCCTCGCCGGGGATGTGATCTTCGAGGGCCTCGGCGTCCTCGTCGGGCGACGCCAGCAGCAACTCGTGGCGCACGCCGAGTTGATCGAGCAACTGGCGGCGGCGTGGGCTTTGCGAAGCGAGGTAGATGTATGGATACTTCTTCATGGCGTTTCGCGTTGGCCCCCGGCGCGACGGGTCGGCGCCGGAGGTGTCTGGCATCTCCTCGGATCGCGCTGCGCTCTCGAAGACGGCCACAGTGCTGGCCGCGATTCGAGGCAATGCCTGACGCCGGCCCCGCTGAGGATCGGCGTCAGGCATTGCCTCCATCCGCGATGCAACAGTGTCTCAGTCGCCGGCATCGCGGCGCGGATGAAGGAGATGCCAGACACCTCCGGCAGCGCGGGCCGACGACCGATCATCGTCATTCGCGATGGTACGGATGATTGGTCGACAACGACCACGCCCGATACAACGCCTCCGCCAGCAACGGCCGCACGAACGCATGCGGTAACGTGAGGTCCGACAGTCGCGCCGTCTCGTCGGCAGTCGCCTTCAGCTCGGGGTCCAGCCCGTCGGGCCCGCCGATCAGGAACGCGACATCGCGGCCGTCGCCGCGCCAGAACTCGAGGCGATCGGCCAGCGCGCGCGTGGTCCAGCGCGTGCCGCGCTCGTCGAGCACCACGCGGCGCACGCCGGGCGGCAGCACCGCTTCGAGCCGCCTGGCCTCCGCCTGCATCAACTGCGCAGGCGCCTTGCCGGCGCGCGGTTCCGCCTTCACGGCCTTCAGCTCGAGCCGCATTTCCGGCGGAAAGCGCCGCTCGAATTCGTCGTAGGCGGTCTCGGCCCAGGCGGGCGGCTTCTGGCCGACGGAGGCGATGATCAGGCGCATGGTTTGAACTGTTCGGACGAAAAAACGGCGACCGAGGTCGCCGTTCGTTGATGGCCTTGAGCCAATCAGCCGCGGCGAGCCGCGGCCTTCTTGGCGCCGGCCGCCTTGGTGGCCGCCTTCTTGTCGGCTGTCTTCTTGCCCGCCGTGGCGGCGTTGCGCGAGCTGTTGGCGGGCACGACCACCTTCTTGACCGAGGCCGTCTTCGCCGGCGCCTTGCCGGTGCGTGCGGCGGTCGAGCCGGCACGCGTCTTCGCGGCGGCCGACAGCTTGCCGGCGGCCGTCTTCGGCGCGGGCTTGGCGACGCCCCTTTGCGAGCCGGCCGGCTTCGTCGCCGCGGCCTGGCGGGCCGTCAGCTTCTTGGCCGGTGCGGCCCTGGCGGCCTTGGCGGCCCGAATGGCCTTGTCAGCCTGGGTCGCCGCATCCTTGCCGATCGCCGGACGCTTTTCCTGCGCGGGCTTCTTCGCGCCGGCCGACTTCGCGCCGGAGGTCTTCAGCGCCGCCTTGCGAGCCGGCGAATCCTCTTCCAGCCTGGCGGCGCGCGGCGACTTCGAACGCGGCTTGCGTGCCGGCTCGTCGTCCTCGTCCTCGTCATCGGGTTCCGACGCCTTGACCAGGCCGCCGGTGGACTCGCTCAGCTTGATCTTGACCGGCTTGCCGCCCCAGATCTCTTCCAGGCGGTAGTAGTCGCGGATCGACGGTTGCATCACGTGCGCCACGGCCGCGCCGCAGTCGACGATGATCCATTCGCCGTTTTCTTCGCCTTCGGTGCGCAGCACGTCCATGCCGGCAGCCCGCACCGCGTCGCGGATGCTGGCGGCCAGCGCCTTCGTCTGCCGGTTGCTGGCGCCCGACGCGACGATCACGCGCTCGAACAGCGGCGACAGGTGCTCGGTGTTGAAGACCACGATGTTCTGGGCCTTGACGTCTTCCAGACCATCGACGATGGCGCGTTGCAGTTTGCGGATGTCCATTGATTCTTCTTGCTTCTTTCAAGTCGGGAGGTTCGGTGGGCTTTCAACCCTGTGCCGGGACGACTCTGTATAGGTGGTGGTCGGCAATATAGCGCGCTACCGGCGTGCCGACCAGCGCCGTGACGTCCAGCCCGGCCGCGGCACGCGCGCGCACCGTGGTGGCGGAATGAGGGAGTGCCGGCATCTCGACGATGCGCAGCGCGTGGGCGACTCCGGCCAGGCCGGGGGCCGCGCGGACGGCGTCGCCGTCGCGCGCGGCCACCGCCAGGCCGGCCAGCGCGAGGATCTCGCGCCACTCGTGCCAGGTGTCGAAACGGGCGTACTGATCCTGGCCGATGACCAGCCACCAACGGGTGCCGGGCCGCTCGGCGTGCAGCGCGCGCAGCGTGTCGACGGTATAGCTGGGGCCGTCGCGGTCGAGCTCGCGCGGGTCGATGGAGAACCGCGGCTCGCCCTCGGTCATCCGTTGCAGCATCGCGACGCGGTCGGCGCCGGACGCCGGCTGGCGGTCGGCCTTGTGCGGCGACCGGCGCGCCGGCAGCCAGACGAGGTCGTCCAACGGCAACTGCGCGAGCGCGGCCTCCGCGAGCGCGCGGTGGGCGAGGTGCGGTGGGTCGAAGCTGCCGCCGAAGAGTCCGGCGGCGCGGTGGACGTTCGTCAGGGGGTGATCCAGTCGCGCGGACGCAGGAAGTCCGTGTAGAGGGTGGCCTCGGGCGTGCCGTCCTCGGGTGCCCATTGGTAGCGCCACGTCGCCAGGGGCGGCATCGACATCAGGATGGCCTCGGTGCGGCCGCCCGACTGCAGGCCGAACAGGGTGCCGCGGTCCCACACGAGGTTGAACTCGACATAGCGGCCGCGGCGATAGGCCTGGAAGTCGCGCTCGCGCTCGCCCCAGGGCAGCGCGCGGCGGCGCTCGACGATGGGCAGCCAGGCGGCCAGGAAGGCGTCGCCCACCGAGCGCAGCATCGCGAAGCCCTGGTCGAAGCCGAGCTCGCTGACGTCATCGAAGAAGATCCCGCCGATGCCGCGCGGCTCGTTGCGGTGTTTCAGGAAGAAGTACTCGTCGCACCAGGTCTTGAAGCGCGGGTACAGCGCGTCGCCGAACGGCGCCAACGCATCGCGGCAGGTCGCGTGGAAGTGGCGCGCATCCTCCTCGAAACCGTAGTACGGCGTCAGGTCCATGCCGCCGCCGAACCAGAACACCGGTGCGCCACCCTTTGGCGTGGCACAGAACATCCGCACGTTCATGTGCACGGTCGGCACGTACGGATTGCGCGGATGGAAGACGAGCGACACGCCCAGCGCCTCGAATGCGGCGCCGGCCAGCTCGGGCCGGGCGGCGGTCGCCGACGGCGGCAGGGCCTGCCCGGCCACGTGGCTGAAGTTGCAGCCGCCGCGCTCGATCAACGCGCCGTTCTCGATCAGGCGCGTCAGGCCGTCGCCGGTGAGCCGGCCGTCGGCCGGGCGCACCCAGCCGTCACTCAGGAACGTGCCGCCGTCGGCCGCCTCGAGGGCGGCGACGATGCGCGACTGGAGGTCGAGCAGGTACGAACGAACCGCGGCGATGTCGACCGCTTCATGCACCTTGCCGTGTGACGGCGGGGCGCTCGAGACGTCGCCTTCAGCGCCTGGAGATGGCACGGTGCCCGATGTCGGTGCGGTGCTGCTCGCCGTCGAAGTGCACCTGGCGCAGCGTCTCGTACGCGCGCTGCTGCGCGGCGCGCGTGGAGTCGCCCAGCGCGGTCACGCACAGCACGCGGCCGCCGGTGACGGTGGTGACGTCGGCGGCCAGCGCGGTGCCGGCGTGGAAGACGACGGCCTCGTCCGTGTCGACCGGCAGGCCGGTGATGACGTCGCCCTTGCGCGGCGACTCCGGGTAGCCGGCGGCGGCCATCACCACGCCGAGCGCGATGCGGCGATCCCATTGCAGCTCGACCTGGTCCAGCGTGCCGTCGGTCGCGTGCATCAGCACCTCGGCCAGGTCGCTCTTCAGGCGCATCATGATCGGCTGCGTCTCGGGGTCGCCCATGCGGGTGTTGAACTCGAGCGTCTTGGGATGGCCGTTCGAATCGATCATCAGGCCGGCGTACAGGAAGCCGGTGAAGACGATGCCATCCCTGGCCAGGCCTTCGACCGTCGGCAGGATGATCTCGTGCATCACCTTCGCGTGCACGTTGGGCGTGACGATGGGTGCGGGCGAGTACGCACCCATGCCGCCGGTGTTGGGGCCAGTGTCGCCGTCGCCCAGGCGCTTGTGATCCTGGCTCGAGGCCAGCGCGATCACGTTCTTGCCGTCCACCATCACGATGAAGCTGGCCTCCTCGCCGGCGAGGAACTCCTCGATGACGACGCGCGGCACGTCGTTGTGCTGCACCGCCAGGCCGCCTTCGGCGGCGAGCATCCAGTCGACGGCGGCGTGCGCCTCCTCGACCGTGGTCGCGACGACCACGCCCTTGCCCGCGGCCAGGCCGTCGGCCTTGACCACGATGGGCGCGCCGAGCTTGTCGACGTAGGCGTGCGCGGCGGCGCTGTCGGTGAACGTCTCGTAGGCCGCGGTGGGGATGCCGTGGCGCTTCATGAAGTTCTTGGAGAACACTTTCGAGCTCTCGAGCTGCGCGGCAGCCTTGGTCGGGCCGAAGATGCGCAGGCCGTGCGACCGGAACACGTCCACCACGCCCTGCGACAGCGGACCTTCGGGGCCGACGACGGTCAGCGAGATCTTCTCGGCGATCGCGAACGCAGCGAGCGCCTCCGGATCGGTGATGGCCACGTTGACCAGGCGGCGATCGGCCGCGGTGCCACCGTTGCCGGGGGCCACGTAGACGCGCTGAACGCGTTCGCTCTGGGCCAGCTTCCAGGCCAGCGCGTGCTCGCGCCCGCCGCCGCCGATGACGAGAATCTTCATTCGGAAAGTACCGCGTTGTGATAGACGTCCTGGACGTCATCGAGATCTTCAATCACGTCGAGCAGCTTCTGCATGCGCGCGCTGTCGTCGCCCGCCAGCTCGACGTTGCTTTCGGGGCGCATCGTCACCTCGGCGCCGTCGGGCTTCAGCCCCGCGGCCTCCAGCGCCTTGCCCACCGCCTCGAACTCGGATGGCGCGCTGAGCACCTCGATGGAACCGTCGTCGTGCGTGACCACGTCGTCGGCGCCGGCTTCCAGCGCCACTTCCATGATCTTGTCCTCGGACCCGCCGGGGGCGAAGACGAACTGGCCGACGTGCCTGAACTGGAACGCCACCGAACCTTCGGTGCCCATCGTGCCGCCATACTTGGAGAACGCATGGCGCACCTCGGCGACCGTGCGCACCTTGTTGTCGGTCATCGTGTCGATGATGACGGCCGCGCCGCCGATGCCGCGGCCTTCGTAGCGGATCTCCTCGTAGGTGACGCCCTCGAGGTTGCCGGTGGCCTTGTCGATGTTGCGCTTGACCGTGTCGGCCGGCAGGTTCACCGCCTTGGCCTTCTCGATGGCCAGGCGCAAGCGGGGGTTCATGCCCGGATCGCCGCCGCCGGTGCGCGCGGCGACCATGATTTCACGGATGACGCGCGTCCATTCCTTGCCGCGCTTCTCGTCCTGGCGGCCCTTGCGATGCTGGATATTGGCCCATTTCGAGTGCCCGGCCATATGAAAACGCTCCTGGATGCGACGCTGCCCGGTGTCGCGGTGTCACCGGGGCGGAATTTGGGGAAAACCAGCATTTTAGCTGGCCGGGCGCGGCGAAGATGCGACACCCAGGCAAGATCGTCGCGCAGCAAACGGCGTCATCCTGCGCGGAGCGAAGCGCAGTCGCAGGATCCACCCCAGGGAAGGCACATCGGCAGGCGTGGATCCTGCGACTGTGCGCAGGATGACAGTCCTCGCCGTAACCCGCATTGCTTCGCGCGCATGGTCATGCGCTTCGCGTCGTTGCCGCTGCCCGCCGTGCTGGCTAGACTGGCCAGCTTCGCTGCCCCACCCTGCCGAGGCGGCGAGACACGAGATCCAACTCACGGAGAACCTCACATGGCCACCTTGCGCCTGGGCGACATCGCCCCCGACTTCGAACAGCAATCCAGCGACGGCCCCATCCACTTCCACCAGTGGCTGGGCGACAGCTGGGGCGTGCTGTACTCGCACCCCGCCGACTTCACGCCGGTGTGCACGACCGAGCTGGGCATGACGGCCAAGCTCTCAGGTGAGTTCAAGAAGCGCAACGTCAAGGTCATCGCGCTGTCGGTCGACCCGGTGGAGCAGCATGTCAAGTGGATCGAGGACATCAACGACACGCAGAAGACCAAGGTCAACTTCCCGATCCTGGCCGACGCCGACAAGAAGGTGGCCAACCTCTACGACATGCTGCACCCCAACGCCAGCGCCACCGCCACGGTGCGCTCGGTGTTCGTCATCGATCCCAACAAGAAGATCCGCCTGACGCTGACCTACCCGGCCAGCACCGGCCGCAACTTCGACGAGATCCTCCGGGTGATCGACTCGATGCAGCTCACCGATTCGCACAGCGTGGCCACGCCGGTGAACTGGAAGGACGGTGACCCGGTGGTGATCGTGCCGTCGCTGCAGGATCCCGAAGTGCTCAAGGCCAAGTTCCCGAAGGGCTGGGATCCGGTGCGCCCGTACCTGCGCATCACGCCGCAGCCAAACAAGTGAGCCCCAGTCTGCGGAATACGCAGACAGCCCCCAAGGGGCGCCGGCCTGAGCGAAGGAGCGGCCGAGCGCGGCGTCCGGCAGCTTATGCCCTTCGATCCGTACTAGCTCATGCCGTTTCGTTCGTTGCCCCTCCCCGCCCGCCGCCGCAAACTGGCGCTGCGCCAACGCAAGGGGGCGTGACGGGATGCCAGGGTTGACGGGCCTTGGCAGGTGAGGGGAGCGGGACCTGGGTCTCGCTCCCTTTTCCTTTTTTGCAGGCACACTCCCGATCGATGAGAGCGTCCTTGCCCACCCCGAACCCGACCCCCGAACCGCTGCTGGTGGCCTGCCTCTGCGCCCAGTGGTGCCGCACCTGTGACTCCTACCGGGACACGCTCCTGGCCGTGCGCGCCGCCATGGGCATCGGCCATCCCGATGCGGCCCTGCGCTTCGTCTGGGTCGACATCGAGGACGAGTCCGACCTCGTCGGCGATCTCGACATCGAGGATTTCCCCACGATCCTGCTCGCCCGCGGCGACCAGGTGCTGTTCTTCGGGCCGGTGCTGCCGCACGCGCAGACGCTCGACCGGTTGGTGCGAAGCGCGCTCGACACCCACTTGCCCCAGCTCTCGGCCGCCGCGCTGGCGCACGACGTGCGTACCCTGCCCGCGCGCCTGCGCGATCACGCCGCGCTCTGACCCCGACCTTCCCGGAGACGCCATGCCCGACCCGATCCTCATCGCCCGCAACGGCGCCACCGAATGCCTGCTGCTGCCGCAGCTCGTCAACCGCCACGGCCTGATCACCGGCGCCACCGGCACCGGCAAGACCATCACGCTGCAGGCGATCGCCGAGCAGCTGTCGGCCATCGGCGTGCCCGTGTTCATGGCCGATATCAAGGGCGACCTCACGGGCATCAGCCAGGCCGGCAGCGTCGGGGCGAAGCTGGCCGCAGTGCTGAAGGACCGCGGCCTGGACACGCCGGCGCCGACAAAGTGCCCGACGACACTGTGGGATGTATTCGGCGAGCAGGGCCACCCGGTGCGCGCCACGGTCTCCGACATGGGCCCGCTGCTGATCACGCGCATGCTGGCGTTGAACGAGATCCAGTCGGGCGTGCTGAGCCTGGTCTTCAAGATCGCCGACGATCGCGGGCTGCTGTTGCTCGACTTGAAGGACCTGCGTGCGATGCTGCAGCACGTCGGCGACAACGCGGCGGAGTTCCAGACCGAGTACGGCAATGTCAGCGCGGCCTCGATCGGCGCGATCCAGCGCGGGCTGATGCAGATCGAGCAGCAAGGCGGCACGTCGTTCTTCGGCGAGCCCATGCTGTCCATCGCCGATTTCATGCAGACGCTGGATGGCAAGGGCGTCGTCAACATCCTTGCCGCCGACAAGCTGCTGCAGAGCCCGCGGCTGTACGCCACGTTCCTGCTGTGGATGCTGTCCGAGCTGTTCGAGTTCCTGCCCGAGGTGGGCGACCTGGATCAGCCCAAGCTCGTGTTCTTCTTCGACGAGGCGCACCTGCTGTTCAAGGATGCGCCTGACGCGCTGGTCGAACGCATCGAGCTCGTCGTGCGCCTCGTGCGCTCCAAGGGCGTGGGTGTGTATTTCGTCACCCAGAACCCGCTGGACATCCCGGACACCGTGCTGGGCCAGCTCGGCAATCGCGTGCAGCACGCGCTGCGCGCCTTCACGCCGCGCGACCAGAAAGCCGTCAAGACCGCGGCCGACACGATGCGCCCCAACCCGAAGCTGGACATCGCCGCCGCGATCACCGAGCTGGCCGTCGGCGAGGCGCTGGTGAGCTTTCTCGATGCCCAGGGTCGGCCCAGCGTCACCGAACGCGTGTTCGTGGTGCCGCCCGGCAGCCAGATCGGTCCGATCACGCCCGACCAGCGCACTGCGCTGCGCGCCGATTCGCTGGTCGCGGGCGTCTACGAGAAGGCCGTCGATCGCCAGTCCGCGTACGAGGTGCTCAAGGGGCGGGTCGCCGCCGCGCCCTCGCAGGCGGGTGCCCCGCCTGCCGCAACGACCGGCGCGGCCGCCACGACCGCCCAGCCGACGCCCATCGGCGGCGCGGCCGCTCCGGCGCCCGCGCCTTCCGCCGGGGGCGGCATCCTGGGTGGCCTGGGCAATGTGCTGTTCGGCAGCACCGGCCCGCGCGGCGGCCACCACGAGGGGCTGGCCGAATCGGCGGCTCGCTCGGCGATGCGCTCCATCGGCTCGTCGGTCGGCCGCGAGATCATCCGTGGCGTGCTGGGATCAATCCTGGGC
>Ga0307516_10000857_pt1 | contig 41644 bp, 52 predicted proteins | sample 19_EM_MG_FD_203310 | JGI IMG/M metagenome (GOLD analysis project Ga0307516, IMG submission 203310) | Populus trichocarpa ectomycorrhiza microbial communities from riparian zone in the Pacific Northwest, United States - 19_EM | ecosystem: Host-associated > Plants > Roots > Unclassified | place... | reverse complement strand
ATACTATACTAGCCCAGGCTTATCATCCAATAAGATATAGTCCAGATATCCTCCAATGGGATATGATCCTGCTATCAGATGAGTCAGAGATAAGAAGATAAGAAGATAAGAAGATAAGAAGATAAGATGTGAAAGAAAGAACATATAAGGAAATAGCTGTGTAGGAATATAGTTTGGCTGAATAAAAATAAGGTTTGAGTGTAAGCAGTATGAAGTAATGGCTTGGCATTGAGTCAGCAGTGTGGAGTAATGCCAAACAACTGTCAAACCTTATAATAATGTCCACAAGACCAAACAATGATAAAATGTAAAAGATTAAATAAAGAGCTGTTCCATAACAACAAGACAGCCTAGTTTGTATCTTTAAGTGACAAGGTAAACACCGCTGCAGGAGGCACTTCGTCTTGCTGAAGTGGTCGAGAGGACTTGAACTCAATTTCTGTCACGCTGTCAGCCAAATATCGAATTTGTCATCAGATAAGGGGGGGTTCATAGGGGGTTCACAAATAGAATTATCCTTATCTGTCAGTTCTCAGGGAAACAAACACTTGCAATGTCAGAGGACCCTGAGCGTCCCCATTGGAAGGCCATTCGCCAGGTTCTGGGCAAATGCGGCCTAATGGCCACCCTCAGGAATGAACAAAAAGGGGGGTCTAGGCTAAAACTCCCGTTACCTAGGTCCAGACAGCTTCTCAACCCCAGTCAAGGCCATACTCTATAGGATGGATCCACAGCACAGGATTCAAAATCTGGGATCTGCCAATGTTATTTCTAAATACTTTGTGAAAGAATATTTTCTGGAAAAAAGACTGCAAAAGTTGTTGTAAATATTCTTTCCGGAAAATATTATTTCACAAAGTATTTAGAAATAACATTCCAAATTTTGAACCCTGTGCTGTGAGACATGTTCCCTGGGTCGGTGATTGAAAGGTCTTGGAGTCTCTCGATCACCTACCATCGCCTCAGGTTTCGAGCCCTCTAAGTCCAGTTTCTTTTTTGCAATTTATTAATTGGGGACTGGATTACGAGGCAAATTTGACAATACCTTACCCAATTACAACATTGAGCTCACCTCCACCAATATCAGTAGTTTCTCCGATCTTCAAAGTAACCTGGCGGCACCTCAAATGGCCATGAAACTCTTCCGAAAACGTGGTGAATATCTCGGTGTAATCAATATTTCCTACAATTGGGAATTGAAAACGGTTCGGGGGAAGCGAAACAGACAAGAATTGACGTTCTATACGAGGCCGAATCCGCAGTCCGAATGGAAATTCACTCTGGTGTCCGGACAGAAATCCCAAACCCAGCTCCAGGCCGGAGCAAAACGGACAAAGTGGCCCAAAAGGAGTAGGGATCCGAAATTTGACTCATTCTGGCGAACGGCCTCCCAGTGGGGTATATGCCCGGGGTCTTGATGTCAGTCGTGATTCTCACACTTCCAAAAATGTAAGCGTGGGTAAAAGACTTGCCAAATCCCGACCCGAGAATAAACCGACAACCTTAATTCCTGGAACCACTCCACGTCGGTTTATTTTCGGAGGCAGAGGGGATCAAACTCTGCGTTGATTCTAGAGTGGATGAGTTGGACGAGAGTGTCGATTTGGCGAGCCAAGGGCCTAGGCAGCGACGTTCGCGAGGCATGAATGACAAGAACGACCTAACGCATTTCAGATCATGGGTTTATTTACATTCAGTCATCTCACCGAAGTGAAGCCATGACTCGGAAGCTCTGATTCCTCACCTTCGACAGGCCATCATTTTGGGGGCGGTTGCTTGTTTCGGCGAGGGCGAGATTTGGTTGCACACAAACACATACCTGAAGGGTTCGATTAAAAATTGTATGAGACCTGCTGGGATTTCCCGTGAGTGGTATATCAAGCCAAGTTCAATTTTTGAGATCAACATCGCACCATGTACTTCAACCGCACTCTTCTCTTCTCCATCGCTCTCTGCGTTGCTACCGCCTTTGCGTCTTCAGTCCCATTGGAAGCGCGCGCCGGCCGGTGCGTGGGCCAGGGACGAGCCTGCATAGTGGACAAACAATGTTGCGCGGGTTTAAGTTGCAACAAGTTGTCTGTTGAGAACAACCTGAACGGGAAGCAACAGTACGCCGTGTCCGATGCCAGCGCCTCCTGATGATTGCAAGCTGATTGTCTGCTATAGATCCAACTTGCATTGTACAAGTTCAAGATGAACGGTGACCGATGGTTCATCCGCCTCTGTTCTTATGCTAGTAAGTGGAGAGCGGGCGATCCATGAATGGGAACACTTACGACCCTGACCACAGTTCGCAACAATATTGTCAAGCGTTTCGTGGTTTCACCTTGGTCTACTTTATCCGGAATTGTTTGTATGATTTCAGTAAATTCGGTCACGCTTTATGAGATGTTAAACTTCTCGAAAATGAGCAATCGCCTCCCATGACTGTTCGGCCTTAGTCTTAGGGATCCCTAGGATACCAGAATTAGAGATGGAGAGTTCATGTTGGTGCCATAGGTCTCCATACTGGAGGATTGAATGTCGACGCACCCTCAACATGAGAGAGTTCGGAGAGACTGATGAAAAGGCAAAAAGTTACCGTTAATTTTGCTCCGATGGAAAGAGGTGCATGGGATCTAAATCCCGTCCCCAATTCCTTCACGCTTCCTCGAACACCTGCCAACGCCTGCGCATGCACCAAGGCTGTCGTCGAAAGGCGATGGGTGCTGTGACTAGCAACAGCAAGGGCACCCGAGCCGCTGTATGAAGGAAGAGCAGGCCGTCATGGCCAAGGATCAAGGCTTCCCAAACGCTTTGAGGTTTGTGCGGGGGTGGGCAGCAACAATCGGAAGAGGGAGCAAGAATGCGGGACGACAGCCGCAGCCGCAGAACTGCCATGCCGGTAAGTGTGGCGATATTGATATGCTGCAACGCCATGAGACCTTCGAAACCACACAGACAGGTAAGTACGGTAAGTGGCGAGTGCGACAAGTCAGTCCATGGCCAACTTTGACGCGCCTACACCATCAATGGCTTTCAGTCAATGTGGCATAGAGTGTGGGCTGCGAATCAACTTGGGCCTAAAATTAGAGCGTACCATAAGCGATTTTGTGATAAGAGGTCACGCGGGTAGTCTCTGGAAGAACCGGTGTCGAAGGAGAAGCCTTTTTTAGAACAGATACAAACCAGCAAGTGGTTATGTAAACCTGTAGTGCGCGTCTGATCATCACTTGGGCAAAAAAGTGGAAAAGAAGAGATGATGCGCCAACATGATTTGATTTTCCCTTGTCATTGCCTCCAGAAAGGACCGTCGGGAGTTTTCGGATTTATAGAGTTGTGCGTTAAAGATATAGTATCCCGGGACGGTCCTAAAGACGACCGCGTCGCGAGTCGCAACGACAGGCATGGAACGGCGGGTCAGCGACATGTAAACGGCGGTAGTGGTAGAGACGGTGGTTGAAATGGCGACGAGGGGAATGAGACGGGGCATCACCGGTGTCAAGCATCTGCATCGAATCAAAAGCAGAATGAATCAAACGAACTTCGCACCACGCGAAGAAAGAGATCATCCAGGGCGGCATCATCCTTCGGTATCTCGAACATCTTTGAAAAATAAAATTCTTCTTCAAACATCTAAAATCCCCCAGGGATCCAGACAGGTGGCGGAAACGACGACGGCAGGGTCTCGAAAAATCGGCACAAAATCTTCTTCGCCAAGTCTCCAATCGGGAATGAAACGGTCAACGACGATAGTGAAAGCAGGCAGCGACTGCGAAACGGCCGGCGAGACGACAAGATCTTCTTCGACAAAACTCCAATCAGCATCAACTGGGATCTCGGCATTTCGACCTCAAGCCTCCCATATACTCGACAATCCCAGCGGAACCTTCTGCCTTGGACGTCACCAAGGACTTTCGACGGCACCCGGCTCTCCACGAGCGGCTTCGGTAATCGATGGTCGACGGTGAGATAAGGCGCCCGATAATGTCGAGTCGAGATGGCCTCGATCAGGCCACAGGTGTTGGTGTTACACATTGACGACAGGCCCAGCCAGCATCCATGTGTGTTGAAACAAGCGACGCGATCCGACGGACTCGCGGGGACAACTTCGACAGAAACAAACAACACCGCTGGCAGGAAACATTACAAGTCAGACTTGTACACATACCTGTATAGATAACCATAATCTGATCACCTGCGGTCGTCATGGATACACCGCCAAAAATCGCACGATCTGATCATGTGTTTGGCTATGGTTTAGGCTACAAGTCCGTCTTGTAACGTCTCCTGCCAGCGGTGCAAGGTGAGATTATCGTTTGGCCTCGGTGAGCTCGAGAGGTAAACGGACAAAGTACTACTAGTACCTAGACAATTTATATATGTAGGAGAACAATAGAAATAAGAACGACAAAGGAAAGAACCAAAAAGGATTGGTGCGGGCAGTGCATCGCGCACGCTCGCATACATCCTGAATTTCAACAAAGGACAGCTCCCCAGCGAATTCGAAGCTTTGTTCCTCAAGTCGGATTTCCCTCGACTCTTGCGTGAGCGCACAAGGCGAGCAACACAAGCTTGACAAACAGTCACCGCATCCTCCTCCAGCGATGTTGTACCGGGCGCGGGTGGCCGCGCGGCTCGACATCTAGTGGAACGAAAAGGAATAAAGACCTGACGGACAAAGTCAAGACACCGAAACGAACCTGGAGGATCCAGCCGGCCCCAAACAGACAGCAGATGACTCCGTGAGTCATGCAATCTCCCGTGTAGCATCTGCCGCCCTGCTCGGGGTCAGGGTAACCTTTCTGTTGGAGGTGTTCCCGGCGGTGCTTGTTTTTAGAGTAGATGACGCATGGGCAGAACCATGCGGCGCAGCCTTTTTTTCCCGCTTCATTCAACAGGTCCGAATCAGCTGGGAATTGGAAGTTTACAAGTTCCACAGTCCTCAAAGCATCCACACAGTCCGTTGCTCCATTCCCTCCCGTTCTTATCAACGGGGAGATTCTTAGCGTTCCTGTCCCCGCCACCCGTGGTCATGGCGGGGGTAGCCCCAAGTTGTTTTTAGACAGGTTGTTGGTAGGCCATTTTTATTAATCGACTCGGATCAAGAGAAGGGCTCCAAGGACGCAAAAAAAATGACAAGGCGGGGGGGAAAGAGTAAGGGAAGATAATGTGGGCCGTTGATTTTATAGGAGTTGCTGCTAGGGAGGGTGCGACGAATCGCCATACCCACATGGTGAGGGCACGCAACACAGTACACCTTGGCCTCATCGTCTAAAAATACTTTTGTTTGCTCTATTAGGTACCCCGTTCGTCCACCGGACATCCACCCCCTCCAACCCTTCCTTGGCTGGGAGGGGCAGGGGCCATTTTATGAGGCCTAGTTCATTGAACGCCTCTGTCAAATTTTTTGATCGTCCGCGGTGGACATCGTCCTGCGGTAGCTAGGGAAGCATTTTGCCGCCCTGAAACTGAGAGACTGCATCATTGTGAACGGAACGAGGCGACGGTGAGTACTCAACTAGACTTGAATCTCGCTCTTATTTGTTGGACAATTTGCCATCACCCCTACCTTCTCCCTCTCCAACCACGTATAAGCATCAGCAAACCCTGGGAACGCTACAGGCACCACCGGTTGCTACGTAGGGCCTTTAAGCTTAAAGTGTGAACACTGGGCTCTTACGACGACCTTGCACGACCTTGCTATGCCTGAAGACGATGGCAGGGATACAAGCTACGACCACACCCGCCTCGTAGTTCTTGGCAAAAACGATCTGAGGCACAGCTAAGGAGAAACGGTCGAAAAGGTCCGCACCGACAGGAACTAGTATAGCAACCATAGGCTTGCTCTAAGCGCTTCGATTTCGAGTCATCTCTGGAGGCACTCGAGAATCTCCCGGTGTTCGCGACGCGTCTCCAGGACGCGTCAATCTACCCTTGATTATGGTACGGTCCACTACATTTCAAATTCTTGGCGTAACTATCTTATTTTCCATTCATACCTTTCTTTGCTTATTGTCTATTGCCGATGTCCGACAGATACCACTTAGATACTCTCAGTCGATTCGACCTTCCGTGTCGCCCGAGGTATGTTACCCACCCACCTCCAGTAGCTATTCCATGCAATGGTAGAGTGGTGTGCGATAGGGACTTTGAATATCAAAAATCCACACTTTAATCAGGCGCGACCGCATGATTTGAGTGCTCCTGATATCTTGAATAGGAACCATTAAGGCTTGGAATCAGCAATTTTGTGTCGATTAAAGGAATAATACGAAGGTGTATAAGCGTGGCATATTTAGAGCAGCACATTATAACGAGGCAGACATGCGGAAAAGTTCAGCGCCTGCAACCGCGACACGTAATTTAAGTAGACAAAATCAGTAACGACCATATCCTCGACCGCGACCACGCCCGCCACGGTCGTATCCGCCACGACCCCCATAACCGCGATCGCGCCCGTATCCATAATCTCCGCGACCATAGCCACCGCGACCGCCATAGCTGCTGTGCCCGCTATAACCACTGCTATATCCACTCCCACCGCCATAGTGGCTGTCGTAATTATGACGGCCGTTATCGCGGTAGTTTCTTTTCTCAAACTTAAAGATGAGTGAACCTAATCAGCACGAACGCTTGAACAACAGAAATTATGAAACTGACCTCTGTTTCCGCGGCCGCGCCTTGAACCTCGTCATGTGAAGGCGGAGAGGCGGAAGTAAGAGTGGTACTAGCGAGGGCGAACACAAAGAGGAATGATTTAAGATAATGCATTGTGGTGATTGGAAGTGATTGGTTTTTCTTTACTTTTGGAGTGTTGCGAGAGGGTGATGGAACGCGGAAAAACAACGACGATGGTGTTGCCTTTATATTCTTCAGCTTCTAAGACATACCTGTCGTTTCTCCTCTATAGTACACGCATGTTATTCTTGGAAATTAGGAGTGTTTTAGGAGTGTTTTTGACGCACATATGATTGATGTGCACTAGGGGTCCACAATTTCGTTGGGCGACCCCTAGTTCATGGATATTAAGGAGGTTCATAGGGGCTTTTGGACAGTGCCGCCAGGTCCGACCTTTGTCGGATGCGGCATCGTGTGCGTGTGCGGCACCGCCGACTCGGACTCGGGTCCCACGGCTCACCGCATTATTCTAATGTGATAAGTTTAAATTACATTGACCATGAGAGAAAGAAAAGCAAACATGGGGTAGGGAGGAACATTTACCTCGTACCGTGCCGTTGGCGTTAGAATCTGGAAGAACTTGAAGGAGTGCGACGTTGACGTCTGGCACGCAGACGGCATCAAGCGTTTTGTATACAGTAGAGTCTAGGCATTCATACAACAGCATAGTACATACACAAACAATATGATGTACAAGGAGTTAGATCCGTGGTCGTAGACGGGAGAAAAGAGATTAGATAGGAGCTCTTGAATTAAGCCTTGTAAGCCCCAGTGAAGCTCTGTTCCTCGAGCTCGATCTCCCGCGACTCTTGCGTGAGCGTACAGGGTGTGCAACACAAGCTTGCCATACAGTCACTGCATCCTCCTCCAGCGATGTTGTACCGGGCGCGGGTGGCCGCGCGGCTCGAGATCTAGTGGAACGAGAAGGAATCAAGACCTGACGAAAAAAAGATCAAATGAAGATCGAAACAAACCTGGAAGATCCAGCCGGCGCCAACGAGACAGGTCATGAGTCCGTGCAGCATGCAATCTCCCGTACAGCATCCGCCGCCCTGCTCGGGGTCGGGAAAACCTTTCTGTTGGAGATGTTCCAGGCGGTGCTTGTTTTTTGAGTAGATGATGCATGGGCAGAACCATGCGACGCAGCCTATTTTTTTTTTCGTTCATTCAACAGGTCTGATTAAGGGAATTGGGAAGCTTACATGTTCCACAGTCCTCAAAGCATCCGCATAGTCCGTTGCTCCATTCCCTCCCGTCCTTGTTGATGGGGAGATTCTTAGCATTCCTGTTCCCGCCACCAGCGGTCATGCCGGGAGTAGCCCCAGGTTGTTGGTAGACGGGTTGTTGTTGGTGGGCCATTTTTATTCGATCGGGGGGGAGGCTCCAAGGACGCGAAAAAAAACGACAGGGCGGGAGGGGGGGAAGAGAGGGGAGGAGTAAGGAAAGGTAACGGGGGCCGTTGATTTTTATAGCAGTTGCTGCTAGGGACAACAGAATTTAGTTCAGGAACATCTTGAAATGATGGTGAGCGGTGGACGTACTCCACTGGCAGTCTTCATTTGAAATACCAGAGGACCCCCGAAAACCAACTAACATGAGGGCTTTCAGGCCGAGGAAAAATTGATGGAAATAGCGGATTTTGTGGCTGAAACCATGATGCACCGGCAAAGAGAAAAATGAGCGTCTCTTGTGATGGCCTGGTTCTCGCCAGGATACAAACCGGGTCAAGAGTAGTAGACCTCACAATTCGGACTTTTCGTTCAACTGCTAGGCCCGTTGAACTGTCGTGGTGTCATGGAATAATCAAGTACTCCTGAAACTCCCAAAAAAACCGGCACCATCGCGCAGGCGGTGTGCAGATTAGGACCTGGCAAGCCTGATCTAAATTAAGGACAAAACTCGGGATTTTTCGAACTGGCCCGATGGAGTGAGGATACAACCGTCCCAACTGGGGAAAATCGGTCAAGGATAAATTGGAGGGGGGGGATCAAGAAGGTTTTCGGGGGTCCTGCCACGGCCTCCCATGCCTACTATATTAGATCATAGTGGTTGCGAAGTTGAACTGCATCGCCTCGGGTGTTATTATATGCATTCGGATCTTTCCCTCGAGATGCATGGTAAACAAGTGGACCTGTCAGCTGGAACTGATATCGTCGTTGTCCTCACGGTCGTTGTCGTCCGATGCAATTGACCGAGACCGAGAACGTCGACAAGTCTTCGAACATTCATAAATGAAACAAATATGAAACCAGAGGCGTAATCATCATACGCGTGCAACGTCCATCAGAAAGATATTTGTCCGTTGATGGGGCGTACAAACAAGTCAACAATGGTATTGATATGTGTTTGTCTACCTCGACGAGTGCAAACAACTATTGTTCGCCGGAAACGTCGGTGTCGATGGCGAGGTCCAATTGTCCGACATTCATTATAAGGATGGCGATGGCCGGACTGGATGGGCAACAGTTCAGAGCTAGTCTCGTCTGCCTTTATCTCCCTTTATTTCGTGAGTCGACAAAGTACTCGCCTTCCTTTGTCGCACTGACGGGCGTTCTCCAGTTGATGGCTAATGTACATTACGTCCAATACCCTTTTCTCTCCCGCCCCCCTCCTCCCCAGAAGGCTTGGCCCACTCAGCCCCTCCCACCGTCTCCCCGCACAGCTTGCGCCCGCAAACGCTCCTACTCTGCCATCGCTGCCTGGGCTTCCCTCGTCCAGCCAGGGTCCCCAGGATCCCCCAGTTCTCTCCGCCGGAGACCTTCCATCGGTCGTCGCATTTCCGGGTCAAGTCGTCTTACTCCCAGTCCTCGCGCTGCCTGCTCCTCCTTCATAATCATAGACACACCCACACCCTCCACCAAGGACTTCCCCATCGATCTTACTGATCTCGGATACACTTCTGTCTTCGTTCATCTACCCAGGACACCCATCACACCTGCTGGGTTTTCCAAGGCTCCCCAACCTCACCACACCGTCCCTGTCAACCCCGACTCCTTCCCGAAGCCTGCCACCCGTCCACTCAAGGGCTTCAGATCCCTCGCCGCCCTCCGCTCTCGCGCCCGTTCTACTTCCGCCACTATGCCACCCTCCCCAACTAAATCCGTCCAGACTACAAAGTCCACCACCCGCCCTCCACGATCACCTCTCAAGCCCGAGTCGCCCCAAATCCTCGCCGCTGCCGTCGCGAAGCGCAAAAAGGCCGTCTATGCCTCCGCAAAATCTTCCAAGGTTGCGAAGCCTAAAGTGAAGCACACACCTCTTCCTCCCTCACTCGCAAGCGAGCTTGCTCTCATGCAGTTTGCCGACGGCGGCAGCATGGACGATAACATCAAGCGACTCATGGAGGCGCAAGCCAAGGCCGCCGCACCAGCTGGCACTAAACCAAATCAACCTGTTCTAGGTGATGTATACCGAGATGCCAACGGAGGCATCTGGATCGACCGTGAAGAGGAGATGGAGTACGTCCACCTCCTCGGTGGGCAGGGTCCCAACGGCCCAGAAGCCAAGTGGGTATCTTTCGGCGGCGAGGTCAAAGACGGACAAGAGGCCGATAAGGAGCTCGCGATCACATCCCTTGCCGGGGTCGCTAGGCGCGACAGCAGCACCTCCACCAACTCGAACTGTTCAGCCCTCGACCCCACCAATCTCGTCAAGCCCGCAGAGGAAGACGGCGCGATGATCTCCGTGCCTGCGCACATCCCATCCGCCGTCCCTGTCCCCACCCTCGCGGCACCCCCCTCCACCGCACGCCGGGGCTCGCCTGCCCTCCTATCGCTCCCTTCACGCCCGCGTGCTTCGCGCCAGCAACACCATCTCCGCGGGAACGCCGCGTTCTTCCTTCTCGACCTTAAAGCCTTCTCTATCCCCAACACACCCGTCACACCCCGCACGCCCTCGACGCCCGGCATGGCTCGTCGTCCCTCCCTCGTCAAAAGGACCTCCCCCACCCACTCCGCGTTCACGTTCACTGCCCCGTCCGTCGGCCGCGCGCGTGCCGCCCACGTAAGGAGACGTCGCCACGCTCCGCCGCCCCCGTTGAAGCTCGTGCCGCAGCGCCCCGTGCGGGACGTTGAAAGGGACGAAGAAGGAGACGTCGTCATGGCCGGTCCAGGGGTGAGAATCAAGAAGGAGATGGATATAAACGTGGCCAAGACGGAGTTTTTGGACGATTCTTTCGCTCCTGTCGTCGTGCCTTTGTCCCCGTCTCCATCTCCGCCCCGGCCAATGAGGATGATGATCACACCTGTTGCTGTTTCTGGACCGAGTGTGAAGAAGAAGGCATCGAGGTTTGGCCTTCTTTTTGGGCGCAAGTGAGGGTCCTCGTGCTCTGGATGAATTGGACGACTTCACGAAAAGCCCCTGGTGTGCTGCTCTTGGATTTCAAAACAAAAACCTCGGGACCCCAACACCCTCCCCTTTTTTCTGTCTATTCATGTATACCCGACACAGATGGTGTTTTGTATTTCTTCGACTCGATCCTCTGATGAGGTTGTATTCAGACTTGTACCTCTCTCTCTGTATCTGTAGATTTGCTGTGCTTGTTTCTTGATTGATATGTAGCGTACTGTACGGAAAACACTAATCATAATTCTGGCTTGCTCGACAAAAAGAGGTTGAGTGGCTGGTGCCGCCGTCGGCCGCAGTGGATGCAATACTCACTCACATGATGCCAGCGTTAGTTGTTTAAGGGTCAATAACTCTTGGCGATTCTTGACCAGCTGATGCGTACGGGTAAAGAAAGGTCCGCCTGGGTGATACAGGGGGTGTTCTCAGCGAGAGGTTCAAATCTTTCGAGTTTTCCCCGAAGATAGTCACTCGTGGCTTCTTGGGAAAACACAGATCCAGCCCCATTGTGTGAGGGAGAAGGTTACGCGGGGTCCGATCAGTATATGGCCCCAATCGCCAGCAGGTGGTATTGATATACTTCCCTTCCAAGTAGGGGATTACAAACAGCTCTTCCCATTGGGGTGAGGGATTAGCGCTGGATGGCCACTGAAAGATCATATGATAGGTCAGAGTTCAAACGGCAGCGCGGCAAGTTTCCTGCATATATCTGGCGGATAAAAACGTCGAATTTTGTAGTCGAATCCATTAATTTGTGTCTATTCTATAATATTGAGCTCCCGGAGTCGTGCTTTTGCAAACTCGTCCTTGTAGACGTTCCAAATCCTTTTTTTTTTTTAAAGTAATCCAATTCAGCGAAAAAAAAACGATAAAGAAAGAAAGTGTATACAACGCACCGCGTGAGCTCCTCTATATAAAGATGTTGCACTCTCATCACCTCATCTATGGTCGGTTTTTCGCACTTGTTTGCATGTATCGGTTTTCCAACTAACACGGTGGGAAGTGAATATCATGGAACTGCACCCCAAGAAGCGGGAACACGCTATACGCACTGACTGCCATGATTTGCCGTCGGTACGGCATCAAGCCAATGTTGTCTTCAAAAGATAGACAAGCATCAGCGTTGGGTCGCGTCATGAGACTACGCAACAAGACGAACAGTTCAATAACCCTCTTCCGTGAAAAAGCGGTAGTGTAAATCCAAACGCTGCTTGAAATTTCCGCTGCAGAGTATAGAGCGTAGTGCCCGGTTCATTGGGCATTTGTTCGTATATCTATATGGATGTCATCAGCAACATCCGTCAGGAGAACAAGCTTAAACTGACGTCATTCTCGCCAAACGAGAAAACAGGAACCAAATCAGCCCCGTGCTGTATAGCCAGTTTGATGAACCCTAGCCTGTGACGTTTCCCGCTAATTAGAACAACGTGTCCAGGGTTCTACTATGAATGGCAAGATCGCACCGCTTCCGCAACGTCAAATCAGCCGTCCCCGGACGAGCACTCAGACTCTCGGCCGCCCCGCCGACAACGATGGTGATGGCAGAACCGTTGCCAGCCTTGAGGATATTGGAGCAAGACTTCTTACTTACGCTGCACACCCCAAGCGCAAGGAGGATGTCTCGGTAAAAGGGTATCCCAAAGTTGCTAGTAAGCGTCAAAAGGTGTGGTTTTATGCCCGGAAAGGCGGCAGAAAATCCCGTGGCTGTCTCAAATGTTTCGGCATATACAGATATCAAGGCGCAACTTTTTCTGCTCACCGTCCGTTGCAAATGTAGCGAGTGCACCCCTACAATACGTCAATCAATGCGGCGAAATGGGAGTCAAGAAGCGTGTGGTTACATTCCGATGATACCTATTGTTTGTATCATTAATATCTCAAAGCGGTTTGTGGATGAATGCAGACATACCGTGAGGGTGATAGCCAAACACATAAGGTCTATCAGGAGGAAGATCGGCTTCCTGGAAAGAATGACACTTCATGAGACATCGATATCGCAAGCAGAAGACGTAAGGAACCTTCAGGAACCTAAAAGCCCAAAACGTCAGATCCACCTACAAACGAGATCAAAAGCACAACGACGTACGAAGCGGGATAATATTCGGCAAAATATTTCCAATAACTCAGCGAACGGAACCAGGGACTCATCCTCCCGCCGTTTTCTGGACTCTTGTCGATGTAGCGCGCCCAAACCAGGTATACCGCCAAGAAGGGCCACAGCGGTGGGAATGCGCTGGGTACGCCACGGCGATGGGTCAGTCCTCGGACATGAAAAGAAAAAGGCGGCAGCTTTACGGACGCACCATAGAAGCAAAAAGGAGACTAGAGCGATGACAATCATAACGGACCACCCAGCCACCGCCAGCATCTGCAGCCGTCGTCTCATGGGGATCTTGGAGGGCACGAAACTGAAAAGGCGGTGAGGAAGGTGAGGACGAGACTGGAATGCATCAGGAGATGGCCACAGACTTGACATTTGCATGAAGGCTAGCGACAGGTTGGATCGGTGCCGCTTTAAGTGTCAAGAGGCGATCCCGCAGCGTCATCAAGGACCGCGAGGTCACCTTGCTGTCCGTTTGGAGCCGCTGGATGGTGGCCATCGGGCGAGATGGGTGAGAGATGGGAGCTGAGCTCTGAACGTTGAACTCCAAGGGGCAGTGCGATTGGTACGATTCAGGACAGGCCAAGTCGGCAATTAGATCAAATTCACCGGCCCGTGACCTTACTCATGCATCAATCACGAGTCTCTCTATTTTTCAGGCTCGACATTGCTATCATAGGACGTGTACAGATACAAAACGCTATTCTTTACGCATACAAATCATCGTCCCCCGTGTCCTCGGTGAACCCAGTATTGCCAGACGTCGGCGCATTCGCAGTAGGGGCAGAGCTACTGCCTTCCGGGAATTTGAAGTTGTTGCCGAACCCACGGGATTGTTGCAGATTCTAATTTGAATAGTTCAGAAAGATAAGAAACAGTCATGTTCATGAACGTACCTGAGAGAACATTTCGTAACGCCTGATATCTTGGTCGCTCACTGAACGACGGGCATACTTCATGGCTTCCTCAAAGTGATCCCTGAGAGAAAAAAATTCAATCATACGAGTTTGTCATATCAGAAAGAACGTACTTTGTAATCTGAGGAACGGGGTCCTCCTCCTCATCTTCCTCCATCTTGGTATCGTCGCCAGTCTCTTCCTTTGCCTTCTTTTCCCTTGCTTGTCGGATGTCGGCTTCAATGGAAGCACGGATGGCAAGTTTCGCTGCACGTTGGCAGATCTCGGTAAGATCGGCGCCAGAGAAACCGTGAGTGTTCTTTGCCAAGAATCCCAAATCGACGTCCTCAGCAAGGGGCGATTTCTTCAGTGCAGCCTTGAGAATCGACAAACGCGATGGCTCGTCGGGTAGAGGAATATATATTAGCTGATCCAGACGACCAGGCCGGAGGAGCGCAGAGTCAATTTGATCTGGCCTGTTCGTCGCTCCAATTATGAAGACATTCTTCTTCGTGTTCATGCCGTCCATCTCCGTCAGAATTTGGTTCAGAACACGATCGCCAGCACCTCCCGCATCTCCAGAACTCCCACCACGGGCTTTTGCAATAGAGTCAAGCTCATCAAAGAACATGACGCAAGGCGCTGCAGCACGAGCTTTGTCGAACACGTCTCGAACGTTGGCTTCAGATTCACCAAACCACATCGTGAGCAGTTCAGGCCCCTTGCATATCGTCAGCCAACCTGTTCGAGCCTCTCAACCTAGATGACTGACCTTGATGCTAATAAAGTTTGCATTGCACTCGTTCGCAATTGCTTTCGCCAACAGCGTTTTACCCGTTCCAGGGGGGCCGTAGAACAAGACACCCTTCGACGGCGACATACCATACTTAAGGAACTTCTCGGGGTGGTCGACGGGATATTGCACCGTTTCTTGAAGCTCCAACTTGACTTTCTCGAGACCACCAATGTCGTCCCATGTGACAGTGGGGACTTCCACCACAGTCTCACGAAGCGCCGAAGGATTGGACGTGCCAAGGGCGAATCGGAAGTTCTCCATCGTCACCCCGAGGGAATCAAGGACCTCGGCATCAATGGTGTCTTCTTCAAGATCAATGAGGTCCATCTTTTCACGAATCTGTTGCATGGCAGCTTCAGAGCAAAGGGAAGCTACATCAGAGCCGACGTAACCATGAGTATCTGCAGCAATCTAAAGGAAAGGACATCATTGAGAAAACAATAACCATCGTCTTCAAAAAGCATCTGCGTACTTGTTCGAGGTCAACATCATCTGTCAGCTTCATGTTCTTTGTATGGATGCGCAAAATTTCGAGGCGACCAGTGGGGTCAGGAATACCAATATCGACCTCTCTGTCGAATCGTCCAAATCGTCGAAGTGCAGGGTCGATGGAGTTCGGCCGGTTTGTAGCGGCCATGACCACAACGTTAGACCGGCTCTTCAGTCCGTCCATTAGTGTAAGCAGCTGTGAGACAACACGGCGCTCGACTTCTCCATTGGTCTAACAAAATGGTTGAGCTGCAATCAAGACATGAACGCATTGCGCACCTTTTCACGCTTGGGAGCGATGGAATCGATTTCGTCGATGAAGATGATGGCAGGGGAATTCTTCTCAGCTTCTTCAAAGGCTTTTCTCAGATTGCTTTCACTCTCGCCCGCCATCTTGCTCATGATCTCCGGGCCGTTGATCAGGAAGAAGAAGGCACCAGTCTCGTTGGCGACAGCACGAGCCATGAGTGTTTTACCGGTACCAGGAGGGCCAAAGAGGAGGATACCACGCGGTGGTTTTATACCGATTGACTTGAACAGTTGCGGATGACGCAGGGGGAGTTCGACAAGTTCACGAATCTGCGCCATCTGCTTCCTGCAACCACCAATATCATCGTAACCAACATCGTTCAAGTTCGACTCTTCATCCTCTCGTTTAACCGGATCACCCTCTGTTAAAATAGATTCATATGAAAACACAAGGTGAGAAAAGGATGGACGAACCCGAGTGAATAACAGTGTCCTGAGCGACAATACAAAACTCGGCAGGGTCTGTTTCGATAACCTTGAACTCTACCGTTCGCATTCCTCCGCGAACAAGGAAGGTATCTCCTTTGCGGACCGGTCGGTAGGCTGCATCGTAATGATGACATTAGGCAATGAAAGCAAGCTCGATCAAATCGATGCGTACCCTCAAGGAAATATGGCTTGAGGTACACGTCGAAAATGTTGCCGCTGAGTCCCTCGATCGAATCGTCAAAAGGCAGAATATGCACTCGTTTTCCATATTTGATGTCCAAGCATTGGTGCACATTGACGATATCGCCGAGCTTCACGCGCAGGTTGTTTCGAGCGACCTTGTTGAGCTGGATGCGACCTTCCTCGACATCATCCGAACTCAAACAAATAAGCACGGTATCTTTCCTCTTCTTCCCACTGTTGCAAAATAGTAAATGGGGCGTGTAACTTTTAGTTTCCAATCGCCACTTACCGCACGCTGATCGTATCACCGCGGAAAAGTGATAGGATTTCCATTGTGGCGGGGTTGAGAGTCGCAACTAAAGATGATGTTCTGGTTAGATCCCCTCTCGCGAATAACTGCGACTCGCCTGAATTATCGTCGGTAGTTGCCTCGTCGACGATGAGACGATTTGGTCTAGGGTTTGCATGAGATCAAGGGCTTTCATAAAGACACATTTAAAATTTACGATTTCTTAGGTCTGAGGATGGCAGTGGAAATGTCATTTGGACCAGGTTGTGGAGGAGCGCCACTTGGATCGGCCATTATGTTGAGATGGAGGGAAGAGGTCTGGGTTGAATAAGAGGAGCAGTGGGACGCGCGTTCAAGGACGTGGTCTGACAAACATACATAAACTCATTCACACGTGACTACTCTCGCCTTCCCTCTCCTTCTCCTGCTTTCTGGACTCGAGAGAGCACGCAATTACATTTCTTCATCGTCCATATTAATATCCTCCACAGGAAAATCCCCCACCTTCACCTTGTCGGGGTGAACAAAAACGCCGTATTTTGGCTGGCACGCGAAGTATCTTTCGCCTTCAACCCTGAGAAAGACCGTCAAGTCGATTTCAGAGGGCGATATACGAAACTCACGATCCGTCATTCTTTCCGAGTGGCTCGTCATATTCGATTCCAATCCAGATCCCTTTGCTAAACTTTGTCGTCCCGACAAAACGCACAGTTCCACGTTTCTTCAAGTCTGCTTCCGACGACTCTACTTCACATCGCGACCCCACGGTGATTTCGACGGGGACCTCTGGCTTTTTTTTATGTGTTTCGTCCTTTGGGGCGAAGCGGCCCATATGATGTTGCTGCTTGTATGCGAGGACCGTGTCTGGAATATTCATTGTCAATACCCGCGTTCATCCCATGCGGTTTGGCAAGATACCGCGTCTTTCAGCATATTCCTCTTCAGTCAAATCAAACTTCTTGACTTGTGAAACGTCCGTTAGTTGACCCGTAAATGAGACCGAAGGGTTCGTATCTTCGACCTATTATGAATCCAGACGTGTTTCGTGACTTGGTGGATGGAACGAACCTTAAGGACTTGCCAGTCCGTCAAACCATAATAGCCGAGTTGTTTCGAATCATCGGATAAGATGGCCAATACCTCCCTGTCGCTTTCCGAATTGAGCAGCGAGATAACCTGGTTTGCAACTGGTATCCCTGTGATGAGTTCGATACTGGCCTACAGTTATGTTTAGCGTGACTTTGAAATCGCTCGAGATCAAGGCTCACCTTCAGTTTATGCACGGTGATGTCGAGATCCAACCGACGTTCTGAGCGAGTGTCTGGAGAAACCACAAAGACGCGGACGATGCCCATTATCAGTAAAGTTTCAAGTCAGCTGTCCACGTGGTTCTACCTAACTCTCTTCGTTCCACACTCATTCGCCCCGATTCTGCAACAGCACCCCCACTGGTATCGGCATTATTCTATATCAGTCAATCTGGCTCGTGCAGGCACGCACGCGCCACTTCGTGTCGATGAGGAGTGTTTCAGGAATAATGACAGGAATAATGACTTTCCTCTCCGCAAGTGTCGGTGATGTATGTCATCGCAGGCACTCTACGGTCCGAACTATTCAAATTTACGATCACAATTATAGACCGATAGTCATCTGCACCAGTCTGCACCAGAGATATATATTGGACAGCTGTGACGAGGAAACCTGACCGCGCGCGACTGCTTGAACCTGCCAGCTTTTTAGCGCAAACCCGGAACGCGAGACAACCAATCAACCCCTCTAGCTTATGGTATGTACGAATTCCAAACTGGCAGCTCGCTCAATTGATAACTTGCCACTAGTCGGCAGTTGATATTAATCATGAAATAGTCGTCCCTTTGATGTTGATCAAGACCCACCGTTCATGCGGGCTTTCGATAACCCACCGGCATCCTTGCATCATAAAGTATTTCTAAGGACCAGTAGAGACCCACTCAACATGAAGATGGCATTGCGAACGTCAACTCCTGCGAAGATACATAAAAGGGCCGCTTCTTCTCATGTCATCGACTTCGATGTGCGATTTTTAAAAGGAACAGAATCAGTGGAGATCATTGATCCGTGCATAATGTTATGCAGATAAGGCAACAGGCAGAAAGAATCTCCCCTTATCGTCGATTGATAAGTACTTCTGTCAGGGTGATCATCAACTTGCCTTCGTCACGAGTTTCTGCTTACGGGGTCACAGGGATATGGCCGAGAAACGGGTCGGGTTTTCTGCGGACAGAAGGGTACTTAATGCCACGCCGTCGAGTCAAGTTCTCACTGACGACTTCACGAGGCTGGAGTCCATGGAAACAGAACCCGCTGATCGGGCTCCAGTCCACTAGCCTTGCTTCAAGAGTAGAGACACGCCGAACAGCGCATTGTCTTCCCTTCCTCGCACGACCTCGAGAGACTCCCAAGCTGGCCGCATCGACTTCTCACCGTTCCCTTGTTTTCTCTCTCTCTCACGACATGACCCGTTCGAACCACTTGCATCATATAACGCGGACTCTCTTGGCTTGGTGTCTCTTTTTAGACTCTGCTTGCGCGATTGATTGGTATTACACGCATAATGTCACCATCCCGAGCACCTCACCAGAGATCGTGTACACTCCGTTCGTTTGTAATGCCTCCACGACACTACTAGACCCTCAATCATGCCAATATGCTTGGTGAGTCGAGCAGATGTTCTATGTTTTGTGGCAGAGTGGTTAACGACACCGTTCAAAGGCAAACCTTGAGCCTCGACGACACACTCTACGTTTCTACTGACGGCCCCACACCTGAATCCACGTACATCATACCTCAGATGTTTTTCCGCGTCCAGGGTGCGTCATGAGTCCCTATTCCCTTCATAGGCTGTCGATTTTGGACCTGACATATCCTCCAACAGCGGTAGCGCTATACATCACGACATCACCCTTCTCTAACTCCACAAGCAACATCACGGTCTCAACGAACACCACGCATATGACCACCATCGTCGACACCTCTGGCGGTATCATCGCCGTCCTGAACCTCCCCGCCGCTGCCGTCACTTCGGTCGCAATCACATTCCTATCCCCGCCCAACGCGACCCGTACACGGCTTGATATCGGCCCGCTTACACTCACGATTCTGAATTCATCGTATGTATTCATCTCACTATCCTCCTTCCCTCTGTAGATAAGCGGCGCTAACAAAAAGGATGTTCGGTCCCAGTAATGCGAGTTCATCCATTTTCCCCTCGGAACCCCTACCATCATCTACACCGCTCCCGACGATCACGTTCGTCCCTTCACCGTCCAGCAGCACCAGTCCGTCTCCATCTCCATCTCCATCCACGAATCACAGGCTGGTCGTGCTAGGCTCCACCATCGTCCTAAGTCTCGTATTCGGACTCACGGCCATAGGCGCGGCTGGTTATATCTTCTGGAAACGGCGGCGGAAAAAGGAAGTGCTGGAACCCAGCGATGAAGCACATGATGACGATGAAAAAATTTGAATTTTTTGGGTGCGGATATTTTTGGGTTTCTTTGTTTGACGAAAAGGCTTTCGGTGTGCGTGCCGACGCGGACTTTATGACGACCCTCTGATCATCATATTTTACTTCTCGATAAACATCCCATAGTACTTAATACGTTGCGCGTTGGATGGATGGATGAATGAATGTTGGTCTTGCAGCTGCTGGGAATCAGAGGGATATATGTAACCACCCTCCTCGAACGCTTTCGAGAGGTGACGGACTACATGCAAGAAAAGTATATATACTTTTGCGATGAAGCGCATTACGGAAAATTGTGAATTTTTTGGCGCAGTCTTTATTTTTTGGGATTTTTGTCCGACAAATGGGCTTCCGGTTGCCATGCGCGCGGACTTGTGACAAACCTCTGATCATCTTATGTTACTTCTCGATAAAAGTCGCATAATTATGTATGCTATGTTGCACTTTTAATGAATGAAAGAAGGACACTTAATTATAGCAATTGTTGAGTTCGAGAAGTCCATCGACCCCGGTGTCGGACCATCAATGATCTATTTGACGCCGATACCCCATTAAGATGGTGCCCAGTAAACTTTTCCCCCGGCTGCATTCGACATCGAGGGTTTATTTGTCGCCTCATCCCCCAGGCGGTGAAGCGGAATGTCTTGAGGACTACATACAACCAATGCAATCACCGAATCTTACCAGAGGTCAGCCCCGTCAGATCAGCGAACATTTCGTACGCATCAGTTTGATGAACCTTCCAAAGTTCGAACTGAAACAGACATTGAGCGCCCCCAAGGACTGGTGATCATCTTTGCAATTGCAATTGATCATCGTAAGTAACGTAAATAAAACTATTCGATCAGGGGAAAGCGTAAGGGAAACACAGGGGTTTATGTAACTAACCTTCCTCGAGCTCTTTCGAGAAGGAGCGGACTAGATACAAGAAGAATAAATAAAGAATAAAGAACACACCACGATCCCAGGCGTCACAAGGATAGGAAGAAGGGTATACTATTAATGCCATCACACAACACGGAAAAACGAGGGACTTAAAAGGCAAAAGGTGAGTTTTTTTGGACTTCTACACATGCGCGCAGTGGTGGTTGTAAGGGGAAGAGACAAGGGTGATACAAGGTACACACAACAAGTGCACGAGAAAGGGCCCGTGGGTATCGCAAGGGGCAAGAATGAGACGGAAAAAGAGCGACAGTGTTTTCGCCAGCGTGGGACGGACCGGGGTAAGGAATGTTATAGACGCTCCTAAATGCCACCATAGGCATCACGCTCTTCGAAAACAGAACGGTTGCCGGGGTGAGCGCCTCTAGAGGCTGGGACGGCAGAAGCACCAGGAACCAATGCAGGCGCCTGGTAATGTGCGTCGAATGGGTTGTCGGAGGAATATGCATGATATGCATAGGCCTCGGTATTATAAGGGACTTCTGCGTGGGGTTCGGAACTGTACGGACCGTTGGCCTCGTCGCCAAATTCCGAGGTTTGACCGTAGGCATATGCCTGGCGTTCATGGAGGCCGTTGGATGCATAGGCGCCTTGTCCAGCCATGCCTGGGCCGCTGCTGACGGAAGAATTGAGGTGATGACCGGTGAGCTGTGTCATGCTGGGGGGGTTGGGGTCAAAGGTGCTTGAGCGAGCAAATTCGTGATTAGAAAAGTTTGGAGGCTGGACAAATTCGTCGGGACTGAAATCTTCATCGGTTGTATGGTTACGGCGCCAGCGACGCTGAGAAAGATGTGTGAGATAAGAGATATGGTTGAGAGGGAGGGGCGTACCAGAAAGTAGGCGACGATGAGAGTGATGACGGCAACTGCAGCAAATGCGCCAAATACGCCACCCACGATACGACCTGAACCAGAGGTGCTAGAAGTTGAAGCGGAGCTAGGGGAGACGTTTACAACCGAGTAAGAGGTTGAGGTGTCGACGGTGTTCGTGTCTGTTGTATATGTTAACGTCACCGGGTTAGCGGTGAGGGTGGTAACGGGCTAAAAATATTCAGTATACGGGTAATGTTGAAGCTGGGGAAGACGGACCGGGCCGGGTGGGGTTGTTGAGGGGGATGTCACCGGTGTGGTAGGTGATGTGGTTGTTGTGGGTGAGGTTGTGGGCGAAGTGGTTGAGGTGGTTTCAGGAGAGGTGGTTGTGGGTGAAGACGGGGAGGTGGTCGGAGAGGTAGTTGGCTTGGTCGGAGTCGTAGTTGTGGTAGTGTGGGTGGGGGTGTCGGAATGTGAGGTCGGGGAGGTGGTAGGGGTGGTGGTAGGGCTGGCGGGTTCGTTGTTGGGCGAGTTGGGCGAAGGAGATGGAGCTGGGACCGGTGAGATTCGGAGAGAGCGGAGAGAAGACGACGTACTCGGGGAAAGGGAAGGAGGGGTCTTCGTGTCTGTCAAAGTATCGATTATCCCGGGCGGTCCTTTGGCGGCGCGGGCATGGAGCTGGTGGGCACGTCGTTGAGCCATGAAAACGAATTTAAAGAGAGTGGGGGAATGAAGGATGGAATGAAAATTACGTAATAATACAACCTCGTTCTGCACGACCCGTCACGACTCGGACGATGGCCCAGGCTGTGTTCGACCAACATCCGTTGGAACAGTATCTCCAAGGTATTCCTCTCCATCCCAACAATCCAACCCACTTCTCACCACAGCAGATGCAGGCGAAACACCCAACTTCATCCCCGGAAGCTCGTTCGAGCTCGACCATGACCTCGAACCTGTACACGACGAAGACTGGCGTCCACTCCCTTTGACCAGATGCCTCCAGGTCGGCTCTCAAACTCCCCCCATTCATGCAGCTCATTCCGTCTTCACAGGTTTTCATTTCCCTGATCCATCCCCCCACTCAAACAAGTCCATTTGTCGAGCGGTTCAAATACAACGTCATTTCCTCCTCACTTCTATCCGTCTCCCTGCCGTCTACCCGCTCTCGGGCGCCCCGTTTCTCACTACCTGGTCAACTGGATCACCGCCGTTCCCAGAGCATTGAATCCGATATTCCGATGCCACCACCCTCTCAGCCATCCTATTTTACACCATCTTTATTCCTTGCTCTATTCGCCATTTCCCTCAACACCGGATCCACAACTCTAGCCATTGTTTTTTTCGCAACGGCCATGTACAGTCTCCAGAATTTAGATGACCCCTCTAAACATGACATGTCTCCCGTACGTTCGCTATTCTTTGGCATTTTCTTACTCATTGAATCAATACTCTCAGTCCTTGGAATCCCTCAGCGACATGGTTGCTGCCATCGACGAATGGGAATCCGTAGTCCAAGAAACTTTCAATACCCTTGAATCCCATGACCAAAGGTAACCCAACTTTTCATCTCAGCTCTCTTTCGGGTCGCTCACATCCATCTCCCAGCACCTCATTCAACACAGGTACCCCCTCTCCCTGTTCACCCATTCGAATGGCCCTCGGATCGTCCCTCTTTACGACTCAAACCCAATGCGATAACATCCGACACCTCTTATCCGCCTTGACATCCCCATCCGAGCTTTCCCAACTTTCCGAGATGTATGCCCCCGTTTCTCCCTCCAACTCTTCCTTCTCTCCCGATACTGCCGCTCGCCCGTTTTCCTTTCCCGTCCGAGCCCGCGGATCTTCCCCCCTTACGGATTATTCCAACAAACGCCAAACCTGGAACGGTTCACACTCCAGATTTGCCCGGGCAACCAGCCCAACAACTAAAAGAAGAGAGAAAACGAGATCGGATCTTTCTTCACTCCTGCACAACCCTTCGCACCCTTCCTTGACATCCGTCAGCGCTCCCGTTACTCCTTTACGAAGATCCCTCAGTCCCACCCGACCCCTTCCTCTTGTCTCCGAGGAATCAAAATTCGATAGCGCAGAGAACGATCCAGTCCCAGACACAACAGACGGACCATTGTCGTTTGGCGCCGCTGCCCTCGAACTCCGCCGAAACCGTATGACCGCAGGCATGGCAGCATTTGCGCCAAGCCCACCACTCTCCCCAACCCCCTTACCTCCTTCCACTCCCGAAGCACCCCTGGCCGGCTGCCGCTTCACGCCCATCCAAGCCGCCCGCCACCCATACTCAATGCCTGCACTGACGCACACCCTCCAAGGCGTATTCGCATCCAAACGCTACGCCTGCTCACATCTCCTCGCGCTCCGGTTCACGGACGAGGAGGACGAAGGGTACTGGGAGGACGTGCGGAGCGTCATGGGCCTGCTGACGAGCGCCTTTCTCGATGCGTCGGCCGCGTTGTCGGATGTGCTGCGGGAAGCGGAGCAGCAGAAGTTGCGCGATTCGAATCCGACACCGTTTTCGTGTTCGGATGAGGGGAGGAGCTTTGAGCTGACGACGGGGGAGAAGAAGAGGAGGAGACGGACGAAAGGTGGGAGTGGAAGCGGGAGCGTGTCGTTTGCGCCGCTGCCGAGTCGGTTGTCAAGGTTCATGGGGCATGTGGAGGCGGTCAGTCAGGCGTTGGATGATGCGAGGGATAATTTGGAGGTGTGTGTGGGTGCTTTGAGAGATGAGGGAGAGGAGGATGGATCGTCGTCGTCGTCAAGGAAGCGAAAGCGGAGATCGAGAGTCGCACTTGCCTTGGGCGGGGGTTCTGTGCCACAGGGGGAAGAAGGTGAAGGTGAAGCCTCGTGTGCTCTGGAAGCCTATGAACGACTCCGCCGCGAACTTGGCCTTGCTCTGCGGGAATGCGAGCGGGGAAGAGAGCGTCTTTTGGATGTCATGTTTCCGGCTGTTGACGACGAGGACAGTTTAGGAGACGACGATCTACCCGGACTCGGACATGACGCCAGCGACGATTCGGACAAGCGTGAATCGCCGTTTCCGTTTGATGATGACCTCGAACAGGAGGAACAGCGGCAGCGTGAGGAATCCGGGGCTTATCCGATCGTGGCGTCGTTGTCGAATGATGCGATGCACGACGACGACAATGACGACGCGACGCGTCATTTGTTGTTGGCGGCTTCGGCGCAGGGGTTACCCCTACCCGGGATGGAACAGGTGTTTGAGGCGGAGGAGGGGAGTGTGGGGGTGTTTAAGAGGGAGAGGTCAAAGTTGACGAGGGAGGAGAGGATCATGCTTGTCAAGGCGCGGAGGGAGAGTGGAGGTGGTGGTGGGGCTGGCGTGGTGGGGCTGGGGATCGAGGGGACTTTGTCTTCTGGTGCGAAGAAGGGAGGGATAGAGATGTGGGGGCCGGGAGGGGAGGTTGTGCAGGAGTTGAAGGATGTGATTTGGAAGGTTGGGGAGAGGAGACGGAAGATGGCGGATGCTGGGGGTTGTTCGGCTGTGAAGGCTGTCGTTCCGTCGAGTTGAGGGTTTATGGTTTTCCGTTCCGTCCGAGTGCTGCTTTCTTCCTCTTTGAATTTATGCCTAACCTATCGAATACCCGCACGCTCGTTTAAACACTATCTATACTCATCGAAACCTTGGTTGTAGTCGAATTTCATCCAGGCCCATCTAATAGGAGCTTTTATCTGCACCCAATTGTTTCCTGAACGAAAGCTGCCGCTGGAATGGGCTAATACTTGACGAGTACAATGATATCAGCTCATTGCTTCGTCCTAACTTATATGGGCCCTGGGGTAATGTAAAGAAAGTCATGTTCGACCAACGGTGTCCATCACGGCTATTTGCAAAATTGATTGGCACTCGTCGAACCTTTTTTAATTATTTGAGTGTTTGAACCTCGAGCTTTTTCCATGATCATGTTCGTTCCACTACGACGTAGACTTCCCTTCTTCACCGTCACCGCAAGAAGCCCCTGCACCCGGGATGTCCGAAACATATGATTGACGATTCAGATCACTATTTACAGTCGTATCGTGAACAACCGCCTCGACTCTCGGGGTCCACGTCGCCCCATAGTTCTAGTACAGGTTCGGACTCTCACAGGCCGTTTTCCCGACCCATTGAAACAAGGGTTTCTGCACTTCAATGGTCAACCTGATCACATACGTCCTATCCTATCCTATCCCGCATCGGCAATTTGACAATTGGAAATTCCTTATTTACTGCAAGACAGATGGCGCTACGATATTATTAGGAGGCTAAGGCCGCGCGCGCTACTCGACGCGCGTAGACCTTGTCCTTATGCACGACCTGTCCAACGGGGTAGAGGTCCCACGGGATGCGCCCACCCGGCTTGGTTTTGGACTCGATCACCTTTTGATTGGGAAGAAGAAGGTTCGTCGTCATGAAGAAATCGATATCGAAGAGTTTGAAATCGAACGAGGGCAGCGTCAGCTGGACGATTTCGAAGTCCAGTTTCCTAACCACCCCCCTCACCGAAGAGCTTGTTCCATTCACTGGGATCCTCGCCCTCGCTCTGGGCCAGGTCCCAGTCCTTCTCTTTGAGACTGGCGTCCAAGCGCACTTTGTAGTCGGCCAGGGAGTCACTGTCAACGTACTTCTTTTTGTTCAGCTTGTCCGTTATCTTCATTGTGCCCGACGATATGCCCCCCACCCCAGCGCCGATGATAGTCTCACCCCACTCTACTTCAAAGCTGAATTCCCACTCCAGCGGTGCGTTCGCTTGGGGATCACCCTGTTTCACTGATCAATACACAGTAGTACAGATAACACGAAGCGTAGAACGTACATTTTGGCCGATGGTCATGAACGATCAATATCCTAGTCCTTATCGAGGTCCACTGACAGGTTCGACCGAGTGTATTGTTTCGTCGTATACCTTTTGCATTCTCGCAATCTCGAACTTCTTGCCCGTAAGGATCTACCATTTGAGGCCCCATGTGTCGCTAGACGTCTTCGGAATTGCTTCGATCTTCAGGCCTTGGTTGCGTAGTACCGACGTTTCAACCGAATCTTTGATCCACGCGTTATTGAAGATGACGCTCGCGGTATACGACTGCGGGATGGGCGGGACACCGTAACCGGCCTTCGACCATTTGGATCCCCAGTTCTCCTGCAGCTTATCCTCCGTCCGGCCGTGGACACGGTCTTTGATGTGAATGAAGAGAGACAATATGGTATAATCCTGGTCGTCGTCCGGGGTATAGACGGCGAATCGGAAGCGCTCGGGAACGAGCTGTGTGCTGCCGGCGGAAGGGCGAGAGTTGTTGATTTGCGCAAGGTCCCATTGAATTGATTGTGGCGGGGTCTCGAAGAAGGTGAGAATCTTTTTTTCTAGATTGCCCAACTGTGTGTCAATTAACGGGAGGCCTGACTTGTCACCAGGGCGCTTAAGTTCGACCTTGAGCCATTCCCTACTGGCAGATGTCTCGAGATCGAGTGTCACGGCGCCAGTCGTGTCGGGGGAATCGAAGACGAACGATTGGTGACTAGGTTTAGGGTTGCGGGAGGCACCCTTCGTGCCGTTGACTGACGCCAGCGCGATCCCTGAGATGACCAGGCGGTATACACCTGCACTGATGGTCCAATCTTTTTTCGGGTTCTTGACCGAGCCGCCGACGACAGGGATCTCCAGCTCACAGGTTGGTGTCGAGTTGTGGGTCAGAGGGATGGGAATCATTCTGTTGGCTGTCCATAACGTCAGAGCGGGGTTGTAACTTGAGATGCACTGGACTCACGCCAACTCACGCTAAGTAGTTTCAACGCCATGCCCATGATCCTCGTGGTCTCCTTCCCAATTTAGGCCCTTCCCGCTGCGTACCATCGGCCTCGGAGGCCCTCTTTTTTTGTCCACACAGTAAAAGGCCTTCCCACGCAATCTCCGCCTTCTTTCCAGAAATAAACCGTCGGATCGGGCATCCCGTGGGGATTAGTGGGGAGAAACGAGGACAAGTTCCGCCGGGACGGAGACGGGGTGATGGTATTGCCACCGCTGGTATGTGGGCGGGGCCGGCGGGCAGGAAGGCGGGTGCGGTTTGCCGGATGTGGAGGGACACAGACGGCAGGAAGAAACTGCCTAACGCACTAACGCTTCTCACTACTTTTGGTGTATCCTCAGAAGAACGATGGCGGATGTCCTATGCAGCTCCCTGTCATGCCCGGACCGTTCCCTGCGTAGAACCGGGAAGGCGTTGGGAAGGGCGAGCAATGTTGCACGCCGACCTATAGAGGATGGTGAGATATCTGATGAAGTACAAATTGATAACAGAACCTTACATGCAAACAGTCGGGCCATTTTCGTACACCACTAACAATATTAGGGCCTCATTCTCGCCAGCAAAACGATACTTGTAATAAGGGCGATGCGAAATTTCAGGTGGCTGTGCTGGACCTGCGTCCAGCACAGCCACAAATTTATAGATTTCCATTCCATTCTCGTCATCATAACACCACCCGTCACTGGATGGATACGAACCGTTAGCGATGAAAGCGGAGAAGGCGTGTTGACCACTGAGATGGACCCATTTTCTTCAACTTCAACATCATCGCGGTTTCACCATGGCTATTTCAGCCCCCCGGTACCATCAAGCATACACATCCAAGGCAGCTCGTTCACCGACGTTCACGGCAACTTGAATATCCACAACGCCCATAACTTAAATGTATCAGTCGACCGATCGGAGACGGGTGAGTAGTGCAAGTACTACTCGTACAACATTCCGAATCTTCACTTGGGACAGGTTCGCTATTGCAGGCGCTCTCGGGGTGGATCTCCCCTGGTGCCGCTTATAATTCACAGGAACGGTTCCCTCCCTCTCGATGTCATCTTGGGACTCGCACGGAGATACTGAGCGAAATTGAGGGTTGGGTCGGGGCTGGAAGGGGTGCCACGAAGCTCTTGTGGCTTCACGGGCCTGCAGGTGCAGGCAAGTCCGCCATCGCACAAACAGTGGCAGAGACATGTGCCAAGCGCGGTCAGCTTGCGGCGAGTTTCTTTTTCTCTAGATCCAACCCCGGTCGCAACTCTCTGAAATATCTTTTCCCCACCATCGCTCTTCAAATCTCCATGTCTTCCCCTTATAAACGCCAGAAGCTCAGGGATATACTACGGGATGACCCGTACATCGCCCATCGTGCCTCTGGTCCCATTGAACTTCTCGTCTCGCTTTTCTGTGACCAGCCTGATACGCTTCCTGATGATCAAGCGGCACTTTCATCACCCTTCCTCGTTATCATCGACGGTCTCGACGAGTGTCGGGGCAACGATGATCAATCAATAATCCTTTCAGATGTCCACGATATTGTCGACAAACATCGCCTTCTCCTCCGTTTTTTGATCACAAGTCGACCTGAATCTCACATCCACGAGACGTTCGACGAGCCTGTCCTGAGCAGCGCGACCGAAGTGCTTTCAATCTACGGGGATTTCGGTGCTTACCGCGACGTCTTGACGTATCTTCGGGATGAATTCAGGCGAATACAGGACTCAAAAAGGCACAAGGCTGTATTGCAGTCTATACCCAAGCCCTGGCCTTTCAATCGAGTCATGGAGTTAATCGTAGAGAAATCGGGGGGATATTTCATCTATGCCGCGACCGTCATCAAATATGTTGACGAGGAGTACTTTTCATGCCTCGAACGACTCGATAAAGTACTAGGCACCTCAGCTGCACACTACGATCCCGAAGAGATGCCATTCGCAGAGCTTGACAGGCTGTATAGCAACGTTCTATCCGCATGCCCCAAATCCCAACTACCCCTGCTCAAAAGAGTCTTGGCATTCCTCGGAGCCTGTCCAAAGGTCTCATCTATCGAAGCATTCCTTGGTCTGCGGCCAGGGCAACTAAGCTTGACTCTGCGAGGTTTGCGGTCAATCGTCGATGTGGACGTCGGTCATCTATCCTCGTTTCATGCATCGTTTCTTGACTTTCTTTTCGATCCCGCCCGGGCCAAAGACTATCGTGTCGACCTTGAACAATGCTACGCAAGTAACTTTCATCGTGTGTTTTCATTGATGAACGTCTCGATGCCAGTGCAGGCCCGAGGAATCCAAAACAGGTTGGCGTCATTTGTCGTACCCCACTTCAAAACTGATAAATCGGACAAATCTCAGTCACCCTATGCGTTATAACCTGCAGAAAATTGAGGCATGCATCGTGCAATATTCGCAACAATGCGCTAACCAAACTTCACTTCGAGACATCATTGTGCAGAGTCTTCGAGACCGTTCATGGCATGCTTTGTGGTCGGACGACCTCAATGGTTCCTTTCAGAGAAGCTTCATCCTCGCGGCAAGGCTTCTGGCGGCAATGATCAGCGACGTGCGGGTATGCCCTGACAGTTTACGTGATGAGAGATTGTGATCTAACGTCTAGAATATCTTGAAGTTCGGTCCGTGGAACGAGGCAGGCCGAGACCAGGTGACGCCGTGCTACGATCCCTGTCCCGCCAAAGTTGTAGCTAACTCTACTTGGAAGGACAAGACTCTTCTTTTGGGCCAGTTGATGCTGCTCGCCGACTCTGGCTTCCATTTTCACTTGTCGCGACTGATCAACTCCCCCGAAAAATACCAGTATTTACAGGTCCTCTTCATTCTTGACCTGGATCCTGACCTCTTTGATGGAGGTGGTGACAATCCCATTTTCAGGACTCTTCCGAAGCTGCTGGGTCTCCCAAATTTCGTAGACATTAATGAGTTCGTAGCCGCGCTCCACACACCATACCGCGGCGTTCGCACACTCTTATTCTTCTTTGAGGACTTCCAACAGGATCCCGTGCGCTCTGGAGGGTTTTATCATGATCCAACAACGTGGCATGCCTTCGCTGCCACCCGTTTCCTTCGATTTTTGGCCACGGCGTCCTCACAGTAAGAATACAGTTGCCTTGCTCCCGGGTTGGGATTAACTGATTACCTTCTTGAGGAAGGGAGATCTCTGAGTGCTCATACCTGCCAATCAACTGGATTCCTCGCCATATTAAGAACGCAAAGCCGGGCGACGAAGACTTGCTCACTGAGATGCAAAGAATCGAGAGTATTCAGAAGCCCCTATTCAATTATGATGAACTTGTCACGAATTTCTTGGAATACGAGGTGGTGCATTGGCTGCTGGTCGGTAGTAATTTTTTCTTGCAAGTCAAACGATTGATCATTTCCCGACGGATGGTAAACTTGTTCGTCAGAGGTGGCCGAAACCCCCGCAAGACGTCTTATCAAGATGGATGACCCGTTTATATTCGCACCAGCGCAATTAGTGGTGGGTCGGATCATCCACAGACATATGCATTGTCAATGAATGCGACTATAGATTGCCGTCACCTCAAATATATTGACAAGGAGTTTGCGAGGGGTACTACGGCTACTGCCTCGAACACCTCGAACAAGTTTGATAAATGGCAGCCGGAGAAGTCGCGAGAGCGCGGGGGTCCGCAGTCAGGATATTTTCCGTTTCATGCTCTTCGGCTAGGTTCCTTCTTCCTCTTGATTCTATGTCTAACCTCTACTATCGTACCCGCACGCTCGATTAAACGCTATCTTTACTCATCGAAACCTTGGTTGTAAGCAGTCGAATTCCAACCGGCCCATCTAATAGGATCTTTTATTTGTAACAAAGGTTGGAAGTATGAAATGGGATGGGCTAACTTTGTAAAAGTTGACATGTATCATCGGGCCGTTCGTTGTCATCATTGACTCATCAAGGATCATGCATCATGACGGGCACCTTACAGCTAAATTCATATTGATAGGCCGCCCACGAAAAAAAAACACACATAGGCGGACCACCAATGTGAAACTCCGATATGCTCCGACCCACAGTAATCAAGCAACAGGACTGGAATTCTAGCGAAGACAGACGCGAGACACCCTCTTGATTACTTGATGCATGTAAAGAGCGATCACTTTCCTCTCACTCGGCACCTGGTCATAGAATGATGTAAGTAGGGTTGCTTGTGCAGCACGCTTGTCTCGACAATTGATGATCGTTGGGTATGGAATCCATGAACTCCGATCGACTCCGCTGTGTTTATTTTTTTCAGGGGCGGCACATCGATATGAATTTAGCTGTAATAACTCCCCGTAGCACACTAAGTACCCTCACAGGATTCGATGATTCTGCTGTAATTTTTTTCCGTTTCATTCTTCCTGTCGATTTTATGTCTAACCTATCATACCATACGCTCGTTTAAACACTATCTTTACTCGTCGAAACCTTGGTTGTATTTGAACTTCATCCAGGCCCGTCTACTAGTAATGGGAACTTTCTGAACGAAAGGTAGGAAGTATGAAATGGAATGGGCTAACTTATTAAAGTTGATAAATACAATATCAGTTGCTTCGTTCAATTTGTGGTAAATGTAGCGAAAGTCAATGTCATAACGTTGCTTTTAAACAATATTCAGTGTAACATTGCGAATCTCGTATAAAGGGGTTGTGGATGCCTAATAGTATAAATGTGGAATCATAAGCTAACCCAATTGAAAGAAGCTGGGAAATCTTTGGACTGACCCCATTCAAAGCAAGATGGACCAATCCCAACACCGCCTTGCCTTTCGTGGCGGTCGAAGGGATCGTGATGGTGAAATTCTGATGCGGGGGCTTTCCTTGCACACGGTATTGTGGGTCGAACCCGCCGTTGTACAGGACGATGCCCAAGCTGTCGGCGGGGTCGCCGCAGCCGCCTGACTGGCAGGGCCGAAGGCCGATCGCAACGGCGACTTCAATAGAGGGCGTAAGCGAGTTCTTTAAAATTTGAAGGTTTTCGGTCAAGACCTTTTGGAATGATGAGCCATATCATGACGGAGAACGTACTGGTCTGTCGACTTCGACGGTCAGCTTGTGTCCTGCACGGACGGATTGCCCGTCTATTGGGTAACCTATGAACACATTTTGCGCAAATATGGCTGGGATACCCGCGAGGACGACGGAAATGACAGTGAAAAGCTTCATGATGAGCAAAGTGAGTACTGGGGGAGGCAGCCTGAGGTTTGAGGTTTTTATGCACGGCGTCGCAACGCCGTGGGCCCGAACGCCGAACAGCCGCGCGACTCCACCTTCGATGGACCCTCGAACCTGGTCTCATGCACCCACTTTGCCCGAAAAACAGAACAAGAATCTCCGGGTCTTGGTTGTGTTGCGTGTAACGTAGTATAGTTTATTCTTTCTTCCCGCGCGAAGACTTGGGGCTCTCATGTGAATGTATCCTGATTCTCGCCATGTCAGCCCATGCCACCGAGTGTCGAACAACGGCCGTCCACCTTCCAGTCACGAACCACCAAGTTCCATCATAAAGTATATCTGTACCCGCTCCATAGGTCCCCCTTCTCCCTCTTCGCGTCATCCACGGTCGCAAACCGTCCATTTCCAGTCATGAACGACCAAGTTCCATCATAAAGTATATCTGTACCCGCTCCATAGATCCCCCTTCTCCCTCTTCGCGTCATCCACGGTCGCAAACCGTCCATTTTTCTCATTCTTCCCGGCTCCACTTTCGTCCCCGATAATCTCATCCCGTTCGCCTCGGTCACGGCGGGCGTTCTCCGCTTTGAGAAGGAAGTAGTAGATTATCGATGATATTATTCCCACTCCAATGTACATCAGTGCAAGGCCTATTCTTAGTCAGTTGTGTTCGGGAAGCCTTGACGATGTGCATACCATGTCCTAGACCCTCCGTCAATGCAAAGCAGAAAGTGAGGAGAAAAAAACTTGCCGAGAGGATACCATGGCCTCTGGTTTGCCCGGTACTTTTGAGGATATCAAGTTGTCATGAGAGGTCTTCCGAGACGAGCATCATACGTACGATATTGGCACCAGCTGCCCCGTTTATATTGCCACTAAGGTGAAGAAAAAACCGTTAGGAAACAAACAGGAGGGTTAGTGGAAGACGAATCTCACAAACCGACCAACATCGCGATAGATACACTGCGTTTATAGGATCCTTCCACGTTATTTGACACCCAAGCACTTGAAGACATTGAGGAAATGCGCTTTGCCCCTCGGCAGTTGGGAGGACGTACATCGTATTCGCTGGATGTATAAGTACGTTAGTTTTGTTTGAGGTGATACGAAACAACTTACGTATGACAGGATAAATACCGCTATATCGGAAGGATGATGAGCCCAACGGATGCTTACTGGAGGGGATGAAATGCTTACCATGTTGCCAGATATACAGCAAAGTACGACAAGGCCGCATTCCTTGACAAGACGAGTATGATATAACCCACGGCTCCTTTTTGCTTGCATGAGAAATCTTCAGGAGAACGAAGACAATCATGACGAACCGAGACATAAGAATGCTCTGCCGTTTACGGGTCAGATAGTGTGGATGTATCAAGATAAACGTACACATTGAAGCGTGCACGATGACCCCAGCGGTCCGATGAATAGCCAACGGCACATGTGACAATTCCGGCGAAGACATAGACGGGAACGGTTAGAAGGTTTGCCTCGGTCGCTTTGTAACCTGCAAACCCAGTATGTTCCTTGAAGATAGATTAAATAAATGAGTCCGTTGAACATACCAAGCTATCGCTGATCAATAGGTAGTCAAGGAGACGATAACAGGAGCACACCTCCTTGATTATACTCGGCAAGAACAGGGAGAAGGCATACAGCGGCCCATCACAACCCGCGTAAATTAACACTTGTCCACGGAAAGCTTTCGATAAACTCCTAAGACATGAAATAATACCACATACTGGTGATCCATGTTTTCCAGTCGGTCAGGCTTTGCTTAATGTACTTGAACCGTAGTTTCTCGCCACCTGCGCTGAACTGGTCGTCCCCTTGCAGTCGCCTGATGATAAACGTTCCTTCCGCCTCAGTAAGGAAGCGAGCCGTATCAGGGAAATCTTGAACGATCCAAAAGGATGCAGCGCCTGCTACGACAGTGGCAAGACCTTCAAGGACTAAAGAATCTGCATGAGAGGGCTGCTTGCACAAGTAAAGATGAGTTTCATACTGAAGATCCATGCCCATCCATGTTTGTTTCCAACCCCGTTCAGCTTGGAAATCGCCGCCTGCACTATTATTAAAACGATGTGCGCCATAAACAGAAACAGAGCCTACCGCCAAAAGCCCTCCAAAAGCCCCAGAAACACTGGCCGCAGTGAAGAAAACTGCTGCACGAATGCCAAACTCGGATCGCTTGTACCAACTGATTCCCTACAGTTAGTATCACTGATAACGCGGAAGGTGAGAACCCAACCAACCACGACAGGTAATAGTTAACCCCCGGGAACAACCCGGCTTCGAACACTCCCAGCATCCATCGCGTTGCTGTCCAATTAAATTTTTACGAGACGCCAAAGAAGAGTTCCATGGCGTAACGTACCTAGCAAACCACCATAGTTGTGTACAAGTCCTTGGACGGTCTGATATGATGAGTAAATAGATTGCAATCGGAGAAAATCACTATACCATTATGACACCCCACAAGAGCATCGAAAGTGAGAGCCATATAGATGGACGCAGCCGTTTCAGGAAAACGTTCGAAGGAACTTTGAAAGCTGAATAACTGAAGAAAAAGATCTGTCATATCATATCACATTTCACTTTGAAAAGTAATCCGGAGAAAGTTTTACAGTCAAGGCGAGCAAATATTGCTTATCCGTCAAGTGTAGATCCTTCTGCAGACTGTAAAGCTTAAGATTCAAAGTCAGTAGTGGAGGCATTCCGCTGTTGGAACTGACTAACCTTTGCGCTTCGATACAACGTTCAAGTCGCTTGGACTTTATTTAAGAAGAAAAGGATACGCACTTTCCAATGTTGGCACGATCGAGGAAGCTCAAGAGATAGAGCAAAGATAACCAAGGAATCAACGTCAAATCGACCTTCCGCAATAACTTCTGCTCATCCACCCCGCTGACATCGACATGAGGATTGTAGAGAGGCGACACCGAGGTTTTGGAATCGGTTTGGATAGAACGTTTTTCCTTTTCGGAAGGATGATCGTAGCTTTGGCGTGAGTCCATGCCGGACTCCATGGTAATCCAGACCTGGAATGCAGGATTCCACGACGCTTGTTATATGCCGGTGGGGATTGCTACTGAGGGTAGCACGTCTGGCACAAGCAAGCGAAAGATTGAATACGTAACCCAACCCCGATAGAATAGGACACTGTGACAGTAATAGGACATGCATGTGTCCTTTGACCCTCATGGCGGATCCAGACTGGCTTAATTACTATGCAATTCATTCGTAGGGTTGAGAGTCGGTTTCTATAGTGCCTTTTTCCTTGTCAGAGGGATGTTTGGCGTGAGTCCATGATGATCCCGACCTGGAATCAACTTACGCCTCCGTGCCCATTATTTTACAGAAAATACGGGAAGTGAGAAGTCCGGCAAACCATCTGCCGATCTGTCCGGCGATCTGTCTGGCGTCGGAAATCGCCGAGCCAGTTGAAGTCGCCATCGCGCTCACCTGCATGTCCCACATGTGGGCAAGTACGCTTGCGAAACAGGGAATGGTACCTGGACGTTCTTAAATACATCCTAACCATAATCTATAGATACTTTCCCACTGCAACGCAGTGAGTGAAGTTACCAAGAAAGTCAGCCACCATTGTGGAAAGATCGTTATGAAGATGTTGAGAGAACTCGACCACCCCATGGATTTCATGCACATTGTAGTACTGTTCAGCTGGCGGCAACTTGATCATGCATGTTCATCAGAAATTCAGAAGGTTCCCTGGTCAGCTTCCGGCTGATCGTGTCTCCGAGCCAACACAGGGTTGGGCAGCTGACATCCGTTCCTCTCGGGACGGTTGACTGGAAGGTGTCGTGATCGTGAAAACAGTGGGTCGAACCCGCCGTTGTACAGGGCGATCCCTAAATCGTCGGCGGGGCTGTGCTCACATATTGGCTGCTGGCAGGGCTGAAGGCCGATCGCGACAGCGACTTTTTCCAGAATGATGGCAAACTGTGGCGAGCGTGGTTTGTTGACTTCGATGGTATACTACTCAGCTTGTGTCTTGCATCACGCGTGAACGTATTTCCTTGATTGGCGTCGCGCGTGTACTTTATTCAACCGCGTAGTTGTGGTATCTGTTGTGGATGTGTCAAGGATGTGTTCAAAAGGCATGAAGGACAACATATGGCACTGAACTGATTGATGTTCCCCCATACTAGAAATAAGATCTAAGAGACTTGGTCATGTTCGGAAAGCCTTTGATAATTATTAACATACCACACTCTCGTCGTTGTACAACGTCAACATTTATCCCTGATCAATTGAATCATGCTGAATCATGATCGATCAATCAGACCTGATCAGACCCGGTTGATCTGGCCAGAATTTTTCCGACAATTGAGTACCAGTCGCCGGATGCTGCAAATCGAACATCCAAATTACAGGAATGTGCCTGGCCAATCTGATCACGAGCATTCGACGGATTCTGATCGAGCTTCTCCGTATCACACAAACTACTCTACTCCGCCCTTCCAAGTTTATCCAGCGCCCGCACACCCTGCTCGAACCACTCGTCGCGCGATATCCAAAACTCCTCCCGGTTCTTCATGATATCTGCCAACACGGCGCCTCCAAGGAACACCATGTGTTTTCGTCGCGGCGGGTCTTCGATTTTGATTTTAAATTTCTAGTTAAAGTTAACTCAGTAAAGGTTCAGCGGAAAGGATGACGAATGAACAAACATTCAAACGCGATGGGTCGCCGTGGAGGACACGAGTGAGGTATAACTGCTTCATCTCCTTCTCTAGACGGCTGGGAAGACCAGGATACATACTCGAACCCCCGGATAGGACGATGTGCTTGTAAAGCTCTGTGCGGACGTCTACGGCTGCACTCTGGATTGCCTGGAACAAAATTTCTGGAATGAACAAAGCTCGAGTGTCATGTCATGTACTGAATGTTTAATAAAGGAATTACGAACCTGCTACACCTGGCTGCTCGACATCGACTAGGTGAGGTTGGAACATGCATTCGGGAGCTTCGAAACGTTCCGATCCGACTTTGATCGTTCGGCCATCTGGGAGCTGAGAAATCATGGCGTTCAACGAATGAGATGAAGCGGAGGTAAAGGGATAGAAAACTTGCAGTGTAGCTTTCCACCAAGACTGTTGTTTCTTCTGCGAGCCGTGTATCCATGTCGAGGTCATAGCTGGAGGAATTGGATGAACATAGTCAACGACCACCTTGGATGACGTACCTAACGTAGCATAGCTTCTCTTTGATTTCACGTACGGTCTCGAAATCGGCCGTCCGATTGAATGCGTACCCGCGCATGAGAAGCAGCTTGATGAGATACCGCGTGACGTCGCGTCCTGCGATGTCAAGACGGCGAGTGAGGTGGGGCATGGAGAAACCGTCGTATACTGGTACGATGTGCGTCACGCCGTCTCCAGAGTCGACAACAACGCCAGTTGTTAGACCTGATGGAAAGGGAGTCGATTCATTAGAAAGTGTGACAGGGGAGTTGCGACGGACCCTGCGCATAGAGCGTTAACACGGCCTGGATGGCGACGTAGACCCCTTGGAACCCATATTCCTCAAACATGACTTGGCACATGCGCTGTCGGTTCACCTTTGGGTTCATGGGTGGTTCGGTGAGAAGGATCTTCCGACCGCGAGGATCGGCTTTGAGCTTTTCGTCAAAGGTGTAGTCCCAGAGATGCTTCATGTCCTCCCAGTTGCGTACGATGCCGTGCTCCATTGGCTGGGTTACTTGAAGGTAGTTTCGGTTGGCGGCAGCCTCGTCGCCGATCATGATGTCCTTGATCACTGCGGAGCCGACGCGCTCTTCAGCGCGCAGTATCGGGCGGCCGACGATGGATGGGAAGACTGTATTGGGATGTGAGGCGGGGCATCATTATTGGGAGGAATACCTGCCATGCTCAGGGAAGTTGGAGCCAGCGTAGCCTACTTTTACAAACTAGATTGGGTTTGTGGGGTGAGGAGATGGGAAATTTGTTGGCTGCACTCACTCCAGTTCCGTTGTCGACTACGAGCGGAGGACTCGGATCCATAGGGCGATGAGATGGAGGAGGAGATGATCGCAGCCGAGATATTCTGTTTGGTGTTGTGTGGCAAGAGCCTTCAATGTGTATGTAACCAAGGAGTGCTTTCAGATAATTGTTGTCCTCCTCGTCGTCCCCGTCCCTCTGAGGCATCTCCTCATCACACTCTTTTATCATCCCTCTCTTTTTTTGTTGTCTAAAACCATGCATCCTCACGGCGGGTCTCGACATGCCCGCAGGGGGCATCACAAATTTGATACAATCTTAACCACGATCACCCTCGGTACGTGCAGCACCCTATCGTCCCACATTACCCTCATCGACGTCCAGATCCTGCCCTGTTTCCAACTCCCGATTCTTTTACCCTCGTCTTCCCCTTCACTCCTGGGTTTCCCTCTGAAGACACCGCCACGGTCCCAACGACCACCCAGCCTACAATACCAACCACAACTACCACCCCTCCTCGACCGGTCATCACCCCAGTCACCACCCGAGTCACCCACACCCCGACCACCCTTTCCCTACCGAAAGTGACACCGGTCACTTCTCCTTCTCCCTCGTCCCCCAAAGTAATACAGTTTCTGCATGCGTCGTAAGTGTAGCGCTAACAAATTTACAGCTGACCCCAACACATTCGTCCAAGCCTGTTGTAATACATACCACCACCATATATACTCCTACCCCCCTTCCGTCGACTAGTTCCGCTGCTAACACCTCCAAGTCAAATAGTGCCGCTATAGGCGGCGGAGTTTTTGGAGCCTTAATCGGCGTTGCCCTCTTTGCTGCCGTGATTTTTTGGGTGGTCGTGAGTCTCTACCCATACAATCCACAATCCATGGTTTTCAAACATTTCTTCTTTACAGGGCTATTTCCGGAGCAAAGCTGAGAGGAGGAATGCTTTCAATGCCTCTAGTTTCCGCCGCTCGGCCTTCCTGCTCAATGATCCAGCACCTTCACCCAACAGCCCCACTATACCTCCGCCTCCCATGGCCCAACCTCCAAGTGTTCCACCCGCATCTTTCCCCTATGCAGAACAAGCCCAGTATGGTAGGGACCCGTACGGCCAGTACACCGCTGGCTCTCAACTATACAACGTCTCCGATCAGGGCGCTGATGGGCAGATCACCCGCGAACCTTACCCCGACGCCTACTACGGCGGAAACGTCACCGGCGCGACGTATGGTCAACATGCATCCTACGGCTCCCCATATTCACAAACCCAACGTTTCCCTCGGTCACCCAGCCAATTGTCGGACAACCTTTCGCAGCATTTCCCGCTACCTCCCCAGCAGTCTCCGAGCCCAGCATCCTCGCTTCGCGCCATGCGATCACATGATCACTTGCCTAATCCCTTCACCGATGTCCCGCCTGCTGCTACTGCTCTCGCCGCCGCCGCCGCCGCCGCTCGTAGCTCCGGCTCTCTGACGCCTACTCAAGCTGCTTTTGCTAAAGTGCCCAACTCGAGCCCTCCACCCTCTCCTCCCGCAACATCCGCCGTTTTAAACAGGAAGCCCCCACCTGCGTACGAACCTGCTGTGCAGTACGCGGACATTCAAAGGGAAGTGAAACCCTCGGTGGGAGCAGGTCCTAGTGTTGCTTCACCCACGGTGCAGGTGAACGTGCAGAGGCCGGTCTCTATGCACACGGTCTATGACGACGTTGATGCGTACGGTGGAATTTGAAAAAACAAAGGCGGGAGATGCCTGATGCCAAGTTTGAATTTATTTATTTTCTATTTTGATGATCTTACCAAGGGCGCATTCTCGTCGTTTCGTTGGGCCGGGTTCAAGTTTGGCGTTTTCATACCTTTTCGAGGTCATTCTCATTTTTGGCGCTTGCGCTTCTGGTTTCATCCCCCACACCTTTTTCTTGTCTTGCTGCTGGCTGTAACTTTGGACGGGCTCCCTTATTTTTCTTCCTCTTGCCCGGTGTAGCGTGCTCTCCTGGGTTCGTTGACTGCGATTTTTGTCCTTTCGGTGTTCGAATTGTGCCTCACCTTGCCTTGCCCTTCCGAATCACTGTTGTATCGTTATTACTAAACTTTTTAACTTTGTTGTTTGTAGAGTGGTGTAGATATACCCTTTCCCATTTACTATCATGTTATAATGCATGATAGATGCTTTTCGTCAAGTATTCAGGTACTATTGATATTTATTCTTCTTGGACACACAAGTTACTCCGGCGTAGATTTTTTTCGTCATTTTCCAAGCTTTTTCAGCTGGCGTAAGTCTGGCTAAGGTACTTTTAAGACCACTTACCTTTTCCTGATGGCCCTGCGAGTGTTTTCTATGGCCGATTAAGGTCATTCCTTCCGGAAACGAGTCCACCCCTGCGACCCATTTCGCAACTGTCATTTCGGGCTCGGGTTACGCCGGGGTTGCGAGGAATACAGGAAAAAATATTATGCACGAACTCGGTCAAGGCTTCTCTTCCGGGCTTCGAACCCGGGCTTCCAGCGTGCCTCAACTTCACCTGATGACCGGCCGTGAAGCCAGAAGGGCAGGTGCGCTAGAGAGTGGTTGAAAATGATCGTTTCATCTTGAACCACTAAGGTCGTCTATAATTCTATTCAAACAGGAGCATATCAGATGCCCCTAATACTATTAGGAGTACTTAGTACAAAATGTAGCTACAACAACCATTCAACCAAGCCCACTCTTGTTGGATTGTAATAGTGATAAAACACTTTTGGAATGATTTATATCACTGTTATATATATGCTAAACATTGAAAAACGCGTTTTTACATATGTATACACATTCCCAATGATTGTACATACTTATATACTTGTATATACACTAAATATGCAGAAACGCGATATAGTGGACACCTTGTATCACGCCTTATGCGTTTCTGGTCATAACAGTACCAAACAGAC
>Ga0307516_10000856_pt1 | contig 41648 bp, 68 predicted proteins | sample 19_EM_MG_FD_203310 | JGI IMG/M metagenome (GOLD analysis project Ga0307516, IMG submission 203310) | Populus trichocarpa ectomycorrhiza microbial communities from riparian zone in the Pacific Northwest, United States - 19_EM | ecosystem: Host-associated > Plants > Roots > Unclassified | place... | reverse complement strand
ATTTTAGGGAGCGGGTGGGCGGGACATTAATGCAACCTATTTTTTCATAGAATGGCATATGAATCTCGAGGGAACTAGAACTACATAGAACTACATAGCATGGTTGACGGCGGACTGTCGACAACGACGATCTATGTAGATCTATGCGCTAGTTATGTTCATACATCTACATATGCACACCTTGGAATAATTGATAGGCTGGCGTACATTTTCTATGCAGCGCTACTCAGACGTAGGGCCTATGTATGACTACTGCTACATAGCCTCACATATGTCCATTTCTCACTGGGGTGTACGGGTCAGCCAAAGATTAAATAAAATAAAATAATTCATAGTGGAGGCCCCAGTAGGTTAGGTTTCAAACTCCGAAAGGACCTAACACCCGTACACCTTTAATTTGACTGCTACAATCTGCATGGACCAGAATGCTGTCGGTCACTAACTCAGAACCTACGATTTGCAAATATCATTCCACGACTTGCTTCCGAACGGAACAGACATTTATTTATACGGTGTGTAGCCCAGTTTCAAGGGATGTACACCCCAGGGACAAATACTAGATACCGCAATGACATCAAAGCTTTGGGGTCAAGGGTTGCCAGTCGACTCGTTCTATCTGAGGAAAATATGAGGGTTACTCGCATAACGATTATGCCACAGCGTACCAAATCTGGGACAAGTTGGTCGACCGTCCGAACACCAAGGGAAGTCATTCCGAACTTGATCTCTCGTCCTAAAATGCGTACCAAATGAACAACCCCAGCTTCACCATAAGCCTTTAAGAATATTGATAAGTCGGGGGCGACACTAAGAAACTGTCTCACTTACGCTCTGTGCGAAGAGGAAGGCGCGACCGAGGCCAACCATCCTGGCACCGAGACAAAGAGCTTTAAGGACATCTGGAAACACCATCAAATGCGAAAGTAGCTTTCACGAATCGGACAATTTACCTGTTCCGCGACGAACACCACCGTCAACATAAACTTCGGTCTTTGTGAACACGTCAGGACGCTCGTTGCGGAGTTTGTAAAGCACTTCCATGGGAGGAAGCGAGCTACAGACTTGTAAGTGATGTTATTCACAGGAGCTGGTTACAGGAGCTTACTATTCAAGTTGACGGCCTTGATACCAATGAATGTCAGACGTCGTCGATCACCAAACAGTTGCATGTCCGTTTCTCACCTCCATGATTCGATAGGACAATGCCTTCACAACCTGCTTCGGCGGCAAGGACAGCATCTTGAACGCATTGAATGCCTAGAAATCTTTGCTTCACATCCCTAGAACTGGCTAGTAATGGCTTACCTTTAATGACAATGGGTAGTTTGGTAACACTTCTAATCCAGGGTATCGTCTAAAGCAGATGAGGCGCGCAACAGAAAATACCAAGTCTGGCATACCTTCTCCCAAGTCATGTCTATGTCATTACTAGCAATTAGACCACCAGCCGTGCCAAGAGTGTTGAGCTCCACTGCCTCGTTTACCTTGGCTGGTATATTCTTGCCCTGATTCTCATAGTCCTCAAGGTAGTGCGGTGCACGTGTATCCAACTCGCGATTTGAGGGAATCAAAGCATCTACAGTGAGGAAAATCGCTTTGTACCCCAGAGCTTCCACCTCTTTGATGCATCTCGTGGCACTTAGGTCGTTCTTATGCTTATACAACTGAAAGAACAATGGTTGGTCTGGAGAGCCTCGTGCTACTGCAATTTGACGGTAGGACAGTGAAGAGTTGGACGAGACCATCTGTAATATACCAGTCAGGTATGCACCTCGAGTGAGGTTAACTTCCCCTAGAGGGTGTCCTAGTCGTGCCAACGCCGACCCACTAATATAGACTGGTATTGAGGATCTGTAACCCAACATTAATGTCGACGGATCAACGTCGGAAACCGCCTTCATGACCCTGGGATGAAAGAAGAAGCGACTGAATGCACGAGAATTCTCCGCATGACCTAAAAGACATTGGCATGTCGTCGAAGATTATACATAGAACGCACTGATGGAGTCGTCAGCAGCGGACGCGTAGTATGCCATGGCTTTGTATGGCAGAAGATTTTTTGCCGTTTCCTGGTGCCCGACTTGAGAGGGTTTTTGAGGGTACAGTTCAGGACACTTGCCTCGATGTCCTGGATGTTAATCATTCTGCTGAGTGGAGGTTTGACCTTAATGGCTTCCTCAACTCGAAGTTCATCTCGCGTTTTGCCTTTGTCCTTCACGGAGGCTCGAAGTTCTTGAATAGAAGCTTTGTCGAGGGTGCCCAGGTGCTTTTCCGGGGGAAGATTTTTTTCCAGTGTATCTGAAGGATGGATTGGCACAAAGACAGAAGTAGCGTCCTGACCTGCGTGATCCATGATCACTTGCGGCCCTCCGGGGTGGTCCTAACTATTCAGTCCACCACTGATCAGAGACCTAATTACTCACAAAAACGAAGTCCGTGACATCATACACCTTATTCCGAATGATGACCCAACAAGAGCTAAAATTCGAAGTGTGAGGTTAAGGAACAAAAGAAAGATATGGGTTTACCTGGTGGTGTTGTGCCCGGCTACTTGGGCGAGTGTAAAGGTGGACATCGCAGTGGACTGAACCAAGTATCTGTGTCCCGTAATATATTTAGTTTGCACCAGTCACGTGTCCACACTTGCCAATTGGTCGTGTTGTTTGTCCCTAGCTTGCTCCGAACTTCAATCAACTGCATTCCTCATCTTGCCCCTACCACTATCAATGGGTCCCGTACCAGGAAGGGAAGCCCTAGAGGCAATGAAACGAGTTGACATTCAGAAGTTGTGTAAAGTTCGTCCATCCGTCCTCGTTTCTTTCGCTCAACACCGACGACATGCCACCCTTGCAGGACTATGGCGTAAAGGCGAATCTCAAGACAGAAGCACTCATCGATCTCCTCCTTGATGCTTCCAGGTGAGGTGAATTGCCCCTTTCAGTGCCATTCAGCGATTGACCCAATACAGACCGGCACCTCCACGCTCCAATCCGACGCAACCATCGGGCCATTTTATAACCGGGATACCTCGCCGTCCAGGGAGCCGTCGTAGCTCACTGATAATACACAGCGACAGTACCGATGCCCTAGAGCGGGACACTTCTTCAAGACCCGCAAATGAGGACCAATCGACACCCCTACCTCCTCTTCCTCTTCCACCTCCACAACCGACTCGAACACGTAAGGCCAGAGAGTCGCAGTATAGACTAGGAGTTGGCCGTCCAGTAGTTGCCGGAGGAGGCGGTGCCCGCGCCGTCACGAAATCTATAAGCACTTCACGCCGGCTGAAAAGAGCCAAGAGTGGTACGGCTGTGGAGCCGTCTGAAGCAACAATCACTGAAGGTGCTGGAATAGTAACCATCGTATTCCACGTCTACTGACCGTTTCCAGAACCAGAGCCGGAGGAGCATGGCAGGGACTCCTTGCGTAAGTTTATGTGCACCACCTCACATGTTACTGTTGATAACTGTCAAATAGTCAAAGGAGATGTCACCGGAAATGCTTCTAACACAAATAATAGCCCCCTCCATCCGGATAAACTACCTCCTGCATCCCAAATTACCGAGTTGGTACAGACCGCCGTCGTGAAAGCAGTGAGTTAAATAGTCTTCGCAACCCAAACCGCCCTTTCAACCCCATCCCTTTTCAGCTTGCTCCAATGCAAAAAGAGCTTGATTCTCAGAAGTCTCAGTTAGCCGAACTCAAGGATAAAGTCACCTGCATGATAACTTCCTTCGAAGCACGTATCCGAGTCCTTACATCGGAGATTGATGGTCTTCGTGCCAAAGCGAAGGATGCAACCACAATAAATGGTTCTCCGGAGGGACTCCCTTCACGAATCCCTCAGCCCCCTTCGACTCCAAAGCGCGTCTGGAGTCCACATCGGACATTGTAAGTGACCATTTCAATGCATTCAACTTGACTGACACCCAGATTTCCTTATAGTGAGAAAGATGCTCCCTCGGAGCTCTCAAGCGACTCTACGGAACCTGGTACTCTGGCTCTACCAGGAACGGAGTCCAGTATCAACTCCCAACCTACCCATATAGGTACTCTTCTTCCCGGGTTTACACACTCAACGCTTGGGAAGCGCGGAAGGGACCCTGCTTCATGGGAGGACGAGGAATTCCACAAGAAAGATGGGCTTAGTGAAACTGAACTCGAACTCAGAATGGGAAAACGTCCCAAGCTTCGTACAGAAGACAGAGTGGATGGCAGTCCAACACAGCGAGGGAAATCTGAGCTGGCGACTGGTAGGGCAGAGGAAACTGAAGCCGTTGATGAGCCTGGACCCTCGTCTCCTGTCGTGAATGCATCAACGAACACCACCAACAATGTTGAAAATGTAAACCCGTTCAATTTTGGCTTTGTTCCCTCGGCATCAACGCCAGCCCAAGCTGCATTTCCGCTTTCTATGGGATCATTTCCATTCCCAGAACCGCCCACGTCTCCCTCCCCCGCAAATGCTCCGGAACGGCCCCACTCCGATACTCTCGGGCCGTTTGGCCCCCAGCGAATGGGAAGGCGTTCCAATAGTGGTCGGGCTGTTCCGCAGACACACGGAGAAACGAGCGGATCAGCGGGACTTCAAAGAATGCCGTCGAGCAATGACGTTGCATCACAAATTGGGCTGACGGCCATCAGGACTGCAGCAACTGATCCAGGCACTCCACTACCGCCAGCTGAACGCACAATGTATGGCACAGAGCTTGATGGTGAAACGCGCTTCGGAGATTTTGGAGTAGGAGGTGTTGCGTCTGGCTTTTGGATTCGCGATCGATATTGAAGTTTTCCGTGGACTCACCTTTGGTAGCATACGAAGTTTTTCGATATATTTCTGTGCAAGTCGTGTGCTTACCACCCTTTTTCTTTTATCCACAATGATATGTCACATTGTCTATAAATAAGGTACATGAAGGTCGTTATGCGTAGACATGGGAATTAATAGCTAACGTATACAATTGGCAGTGAGATAACCCAATAAATATAGTGACAAGATGTCCTAGGAGTTCCCATTCAAATGGAAGGAGTAAAAGACATTATTTCTTCGTATAAAAGCTCTGTGCTATTTGTCAGATAATTGTGGCGAGTGATGATCTGGCTGCAAACCTTTGAGTTCAGCCTTTGTAAGGTCGTCTTTATATTCTATGGGCATCAAAGTCAAAATGGCGAGGTCGAATATGACATCGATACTCACCATCAAAGTCAAAATAGTCTGGGTCGAGCGATGCAGCAACAGGCTCATCCTCGGGATCATGCTTTGCATGCTAGTCAACACGAGGTATAGCTAGAACAGATAACATGAGACCCACATAAGTTGCAAGATAGGGGTGTTCAAGGGCTTCATCAACGGTCATGCGTTTCCGCTGATCGAATGTCTGCACCCAAACGATTCAAAACATAGTATGTACAATAATCGTCGAAATGAATACCAAGGTTTTCTGGAGGAAATCGATGGCCTCTTGAGAAGCCCTTGGGAATAGCGTTGTAAATGATTTCCGTTTGCGTATGGGCAGTGCACGAATATAATCCCTTGATCTCCTCGACGTAATGGAGTAGAATTCATCCAACGTCGGGGTTCCTATCCAATCACCAATGAACCAAGACTTGAAGGACATCACCTCATAGAGGCACTTACCTATTACATCTAAAATGAGATCCAGCTGATGGCTGTAGTCTCGACCAGGAAACAGAGGCCTTGCTGTGAGTAACTCGGCGAGAATACATCCCACAGCCCATATGTCAACAGCCTACCGAAGTTGATAACAAATTACCAAACGTGAATAAATGAGGTGATGAGCACCGTACCTTGGTGTACATCTTGAACGATAACATAATCTCAGGCGCTCGATACCACCGAGTTGCTACGTATTCCGTCATAAGGCCCACCTCCTTTCCTCCGGAAGTGGTAGACTTGACACTGCGGGCCAAACCGAAATCGCAGACTTTGAGATCACAGTTTGCATTTAACAGAAGGTTGGCTGGTTTAAGATCGCGGTGGACAATGTCTGCACTGTGGATAGACTTGAGTGCCCTGAGGGTTTGGTATATGAAATACTGCCAGGGAATCTACGTCAAGCGGTGGATGATGCTATGTGAATGGGGCCACCGACTTGACAATGATCGTCAGACAAAGGCTGTGTGCGTATTACGCGGTGCAAGTCCGTTTGCATGAGTTCCTGAATGACTGAGAAAGCGTTAACCACTAAACGTAACGTAGATAGCGGGACCCACAATAAACCTCCTTGAAGTCTTCAAGTGAAGGGGGTTTGACGATGTCCAATATTGAGATGATCTGTAATTGGCAAATTCTTCGCGACTATCGTGGATTGTGCGGTAAGGGCATACATTTTCATTCACGCATGTTTCGGAAAAGAACTTGAGTAACTTGAGCTCTCGCAGAGTCCGCAAGCAGAACAGAGTGTGGTCGAAGGGTAAAATCTTTTTGATTGCCACCTGGCGCCCGCTAGGCTTGTGCATAGCGGCGGCAACGGTGCCATACGCGCCTTCGCCCAAGCTATGGAGGATCTCGTACTCGGGGCCTTGTAGTAAACATGAGAGATAGGGCTTGTCACCGCCAAAATCTGCAACTCACCGATATCGAACCTTGGCATCTGTTTCTGCAGAGTCTTTGGCTTTGGGGCAGCTGGACCTGTTCCTTGCTGGGTGGCGGCTGTCATCGTCTGGGCCAAGGCGAAAAGGAAGAGGCAAGATTAACAGAAGGGAACACTATCGAGTGTGTATTATATTGGGGATGCTGCGATAAGAGCTGGACGTTTGATGGACCAATTGAAGGTAAGGGGCAGTGCCAGTTTTCCTAGTGGTAGAACTGGCAGTGGCATGGGCCTGGCAGCATGCATCGCCAGTCAATTCGTGGGCTGAAGTGTATAGCCCCCAGAGACGAAAGCCAGTCCGGGAGTAGAGATCAACAAACTCTCAAGACCGGACTCACATGTGACAAGGCCGACAGTGCCCAGGGCTGCAATCCTATGATCCAAGAAATTTCGAGTGATGGGTTACTATTACAGCCCGGGCCTGTGCACGACCCACGTCACTCTGCCAAGGAATGTACCCAGCAGACGGCGGTAGTAAAAGGCACTGATCATGATGCACAGGTCGTCCTCGGGTCACGGATCAGTCATACCTTCTCCCATGGAATTTAACAGAATGAGGTGCTTGCATTCCTCCTGCTCAACAACAGTAAGAGCCAATACGATGTCTCGCCATCATTCATTGCCTTTCGCTTCCTTCGCCTTTTGCTCCTTTTTCAAGCGCTTCCGCTCTCTCCTTGCTTCCTCATCTTCTACCTCCTTTTTCTCCTTTTTCTCCTTCTTTCGCTTCTTGTGCTCTGAAGCATCCCCTTCAACCGGCGCTTCTGTCGCCTCTGTCGCCATTGATACATCTGCTAAAGACTCTGCTGCTTCCGACTTCCGCTTTCGCTTCTTCTCGTTTTCATCCTTTTTTGTCTCAGGAGCAGGAGCAGAGGTGGGTGTAACTGCCGGCATAGTGGGTGCCGTAGGCACAGTAGGCTGCTATACAAGCGGTCAGTTACTGCCGAATAACATCGCATGACGCGCTCACTTCTCGATTGTAGTCGATATAGTCTCTATTCCATTCAGCTGGAGTAACTCCATCAATCTTCTCGCCGTGTTTCCCAAGCTTACCCTCCTTGACCATTTTTTTCTTTTGGAGTGCCACTGGGCCAAGTCCCCATCGCCGAGGATAAGTATCACGTTCCATGATACAACGCTTGACTTTGGCCACCACTCCATGGTCGCACGTCGCAAGCTCGACGGTAGACATCTGAGCGATGGCGAGAGCAATTGCTTCCCCTACACCAAGTGTCATTGCCTCGCCATCGATAGGATATTCCAAAAATACCTTTAGTTGTCATCAGGACAACTTCCTCATTAACGGCTATGTCGGCTTCGTATCGCAAGAGCCCAGGAATCATAAGTTTTGCTCCATAACAAACTGCATTAACTGCACTGTCTTTCACAACAATGCGCTTATAGCCGACCAAAAGGCTTTCCAGCGGCCGGATGGCGCGTCGAAGATACGATTCTATAAATGTAGTCAGTAGGTATCCTTGTGTTTCAGTCGATATAGACTAACCATCGCGTGTATTGTCATACATCCACTGCGCGTCTAGGACGTCATGCATTGTTACTATATCGTCACTCTCAGACATAGCACCACTCCGTACTCTCCGCAACTCTTGCATGTGACCGCCAACTCCAAGTAGGAGACCAAGGTGGACGCACAACGTCCGGATGTACGTGCCAGCTTCACATGATACCCAAAACACTGCCAGATTACGCTTTTCGTCGAACTCTAGAAGTTTTGACTCGTAAATCGTGCGGATACGCAGTTGCCTCTTCACAGCTGAAATGAGTGGTGGCCGTTGGAACAACGCGCCACTCAGGGTCTGGAGGGCTCGTGGAAGGGAAGTAGGGTTCGGCAGACCGGAATGTAGTCGGAGAACACAGACATATTCCTTGCCTGAAACAACTTCAGGTATTCCTCGGATTTGTGGAGGACAAACGAACCTGCTCCTTGCTGCGACTTTACTAACCGGGTCGCGCGGTCGATACAGACAATGAGACAGCCTGTAACCTTGGGATCAAGGGTGCCGCTATGACCCGTTTTTTCTACCCGTAGTATGCGCCGAATCCATGCGACTACTTCATGCGATGAGGGATTCGATGGCTTGTCGAGGTTAATTACGCCTGACCTACAAGATCACCGGTAAGACCAGGTCAGGTCAACAAAAGAGACATCGCACTTCACGTATGAGATGAGGTCGCGTTTGAGTGGACTGCTGCCTGAGGGGATAGGTGTGAAATGACTTGAACGGACGAGTAGCTTGTCGTAATTTTTGAGGAGTAAAGGCCACTCGGAGGTGTCAAGTTTTGGCTGAAAAGACTCCGATTTTATAGCGTAGTCACCCTGAAGCTGAGCAGTTGCAACTTGCTCACGCGTGAGCGACGGCGGTGCCATGTTGTTGGTGAACAGGTCAAGCATACCTTGATGTCACTGCAACGTGGGAAACCGGCAACCTCCGAGGTGTGGGAATGTACTGTACAGTACATCGACATTGACAAGCCGTCCAACTATCTGTGCAGGAGTTCCGCAATATCTCAAGGCCCCCCTCTTCGTCGTCACGATGGTCAGTTCCGGCGATGCTTTGCTGAGTTTCCTTCTCAGTAGGCTGATGCGCCTCGAATGTATTATGTAGCCCAAAGCCGCCGCCGCCAAGGCTTCTTCAGCCAAACACAAATTCGTGGTCGACTATTCCCGCCCAGCCGCCGACGGAGTGTTCGATGGCGCAGACTTCGAAAAGTTCCTTCATGACCGCATCAAGGTCGACAACAAGGCTGGTCAACTTGGAGATAAGGTTAAAATCACTCGGGATGGTAAGCTCACGACACTTTTGTCACTGGCATTGCTGACAAGCTATACCAGGAAACAACAAGATTACCATCACCGCCAACATACCATTCTCAAAGCGTTATCTCAAATATCTGACGAAAAAGTTCTTGAAGAAGAACACTCTCCGCGACTGGATTCGGTGTGTAGCCTTCCTTGTTCCATCAGGCCCAGTCTCTCATCGAGTGTTAGTGTGGTCGCTTCGGCTAAGGATGTGTATCAGCTTCGCTTCTACAACATTGCGTATGTTCCTTTCTTACTTGCAATTTATAGGTCACACTTACGATATGCGCTTGCAGCCGTGACGAGGAGGAGGAGGAGTGATATCGACACTGCATTATCCAGCATTGATGTATGTACATCCACATGGTAAACTAGTCCACGTTGCCGATGTAGGTCGACATGTTTTGGTGATGGACTTGATTTTACATAAGCGTATGAAACATATGATAATTTGGACATCAGCGAATAACATTGATAACTGCCGAGGTATCACTCCCAGGTTCCTGTTTGAGCCCACCGAGCACGGTCATGGCGAGTTCGTACCACCGCCTTTGGAACTCCGTTAATGGTTTGGCATGATATCTCTGCACTAAGATTCCCATCAGTTGTTTGCGAAGAATCTTCATGGCCACGTTCGCCTTTGGTGTGAGGCAATATTTGATCTTTCGATCCACCGTGACCGAGTCGCATATAAGCTACGTCAAGTACAAGAATCAAAAGGTGACTTTGGAGCAAAGGACTGAATGTACTTGCCTTGAAATCACATTCTCCACATAACAGCAAGATGGTAAGATCATCGACAGGCGTGGTCTCCCAAGCGTAAAGCTTCTTCGAATGCCTATCAAATAGCTCAAAAACTCATATGTAAACATGTCCGCGTAACTCACATCAAGGTGTAATAAGCCAGATAATTGACGGTCAACTCTTTTGGCCGCATCCTGAAGTTCACGGATGAAGGATGGAAAGAAACTTGCTGATTATTTGAGATGGTACGCATTTGACTGGTGCTTGCATCAACGGAAAGAAGTTTGGGGAACAGCCCAGCTACAAGTGCAGCGTTGATGATGGAAGAATTATTGCCGTTGATATCCAAATCGGGGGGGATGATCACAAAACGAGGTTGATACGAGTTATTGCGACCAAACTGAGCACTTGTTCCCGAGTTAGCTGCAGCGTTCCCAACTATTGATGTCACATACGTACTGATTGAGCTCCTTCGTAAATTTGGTGCCCACATGTATGAAAGATGAGTCGACGAGGTATCTTGGATTAATGCTGCGTGAGTGCGGGTGGCTTCGTAAAGAACGAACATACCCAAGCAGTTGTTGACGCAACTCCTCAATTTGTAATAGATTTTCATGGCTAAGGAAGTTCTTTCGACAAAATTTTCGGACGAAACCTGAATTTGCGCAGGCTCGGCGCCAGCTTGAGAAGGCGTTATGAATTGTCAGGAAGTCCGAGTTATCTACGCGCAAAGAAGAATACTGAGTGTGCAGCGTAGGTGCTAAAGGAAAAGGGTTCACCTATACGAAAAGTGTCCTTGGCGCGTTCTGCTTCTTGTTCCAAACCGAAGGGTTTGATAAATGGCGATTTCGAGTTAAGTGCAGCTGCAATCGTTAAGGCAGGGTCCAAGCATCGGAAGACGACAGCGATAAGAAGGAATTTCCCAAGGTACACATCAGACGGAAGGGTGCTCAGTAATCGCCCCATCGGGGTGATGTCTTCCATAATTGTCAGGGCTTTTACCTGACGAATACTATGTTAGTATAAACACAGCAACAAACACAAAGAAGACGTTACCTCGACCAAGGCAGAAACAGCCCTTCGAATGTTAGTTGTGGTTGGCGGGTCAATGGCGCGACAAAGAACATCTTCGATTGAGTCACCGAGCTTCACCTTCATCGTCTTGATGCGGAGTGCAAGGTCCGATAGGCTTAGACGCATTATTTCGGGTAAAGGATGCTCGGCGAGCTGTAAAGTTAGTTATTCGTGGATGCCGATTCCACATTGAAATGCCATTATTTACCCAAGTATTATGGCGCAGCTTCGTAAATAAATGGAAACAGATTCCACGTTGAACCCGGCCCGCCCTTCCTCTCCTCTGGGCAGCGTTACTTTTGGCGACAAAGGTCTCAACCAAGCGACTCAACTGCCGCTTCTCATCGAACCTGTTCCGCACACACCTCAGTCAAGCGAAAGGAACATAATGGGATCTGACCAACATCATTTCTCTCTGTCTTCCGCTGTCTATGACACAAGTTATGTCAGGGATGGTAATGCCAGTCTCCGCGATATTCGTAGCTGAATACAAAGATAAGTAAGATCGAAAATAGAAAGAGGGTTACTGACCGATGACAATCTTTCTCATTCCACTTGGTGGTGTATCAAAAACTGCGTTCTGATTCTCGGTAGAGATCGTCGAATGCAATGGATAGATACGGAACCACTCCTCGTTTCCAAATGACGGATGTTCTGATAGGAGCTCACTCAAACGACGAATTTCGGCTAGGCCAGGCATAAATATCAATATGGCAACGGAGTAGCATCGCATGCTCTCGTCTTCAAAGCATAAATGCTCAAGAAGACGAACGATGAGTTCGTAGGGAATGATTCGCTCATCAAGGAGCTTGATCGTCATTTCTGTTTGGGGGGAGTAAGACTTTTCGAGCTTGATAGTTGTGCTTGCACCCTCTTCTTCATGCACAATTTTGTCGTCGTCGCCGTCTGCGACTAGGGTACTTGCAACATCCCAATCTGTTCGATATCTGTTCTTGGAGAACTTATCGTGGACTACGAAAATATATGAGGTATGTAAATGCTGGTGTGAAACCCTTACACCGCTTTGCATAAGGCGAATCCTCCGAAATCGACCAGTTAGTGCATTCGACTGCATCCTCCATAAACCGGACATCCACAGGGAAGGTACGGCCTGGGACATGGAGTACAGGGCAGCCATCAAAGTAATTGGAAAATTTGTCGGCATCCACCGTTGCAGACATCAGGATTATCCTGTTCAAGCTCAGGGAAGATCAGTGGGAATAAGATAAAAATCAGTCACCTCAATTCAGGTTTCGATTGTGCCAATGACTTCAGCACTATTAGCAGAAAATCAGACTCGATGCTACGTTCATGGACCTTGAACGCAGTGAGCTTCGGACTCCCATGAAGTGAAAAATTCCATACCTCGTCGATTATGATGTGCTGTTGCCTCACATTCAGATCAAAGTCGGCGTTTAAGCAAATCAAACACTCACAGTAATGCCATCAAACGGCGAAGCTCGAGAATCACCGCTAAAACCACCTTCCAGCATTCTCAACGCGACGCCATTGGTCATATATACCAATCGTGTATTTCTATCCGTGCGGTTTTCGAGGCGAATGGAATAACCTACGAGAGAATTTGGCATCCCAACTGTCCCCGGTGGATCGCCAAGCTCACGCGAAACACGCTGGGCCAGAGATAATGCTGATATACGGCGAGGTTCAGTGCAATAAATTTTACAGGATCTTCCACGTGACAAGTGGTCCTCGAGTATAAATGCGGGGACTTGAGTAGACTTTCCACTGTATAAATTCAACGATAGAAACACGACCGATAGGATTGTGACTAACCACCCAGTTTCGCCACAGAGCACAAGAATTTGTGACTGTTCGAGAGTCCTGAGAATCTGCTCGCGATACTTCGCAATAGGCAAGGAATCACGGTGAACCTAGAAGACATTAATACCTCCCCCTGAGAAACGAAGGATATTCTCACTAGCATTTCTTTATAGGCAGGCCGCATCTGGCGTTCTCTGAAATCCGCAACAAGTTGGGCAGAATTACTCTCGATATTGGGTCGTATGGATGGTCCATATCTGGTGCCCCTATTACCCGGGGCTCCTCTGAGAGCGGATTCTTTTTGCTAAGGGATCTTAAGTTGGCAACTGCAACTGCTATGTCGAGCACTTACACTTGTCTTCGGAATTTTGTCTTCCACAATATCACGCAATTTGCCCCAAATACCGAGATTAAGACGATCATTTGCGTCCTTCCTAGTCTCTTCCAGGTTATCCCAGAGGCTTCTGAATGTAGGCGGGAAAAAGCGGTAGAAAGTGGATCCCCCCACTGTCTGTGATCCGCCTGCGAATCCTTCGGAGCGAGGGAACACCAGTGCATGAAGAGCAATTGTGGCGATATACTGCTCTGCTTGAGCCTCGTCGTGGCAAGCGTCCTCTTTCATCAACCACTCGTCCACCCCTTTAGCGTGCCAGCGCACCCGGACACTGGCACGCTTAGCCCGACTCGAACCTGAGATGATATTGAATGTTACCACTGCATGACGATCAACCTTGGACACGAATTCCATGAGAGCAGCCTTGGGCAACTTCGTTGATCCGTGCTTAATAAAGGTCATATCTCTGACATGAATAGTGGTGCCTCCAGCTTGGACCTCACTTGGGGCCGTTTCCAGGAAGCAAAGCATCCCTTCGGAAGAATCGCCATCGTCTTCACCGAAGAAGTCAGATTCTGTTTCAGGTTCGAAAGTTTTGGCAGATGCCTTGGGACGAACAACTTTGGCACGGCCTTCCGCCCGGGAAAAGGGAAGGGAGCCTCGCAACTTTGCCTGAAGCGATTGTGCATCCGCCTTTTTACGCTCTATTTGATAGAGATTTTCTGCATCTTTTTCGTCAAAGAAGTAGTGCGTCCTTACTTCCCGGAGCCTATCTTCTAAATGTGTCACAGCCTCCGAATTCTTGGAGGACCCCATCCTCTGAAGGTTAGTGATATGCATTTTAATGCGGACATAGGCGAGATTAGGGTCTTCGGGTTCGGGAGAGCCGCACATAAGGACTGGGGTACTAGCACCACTACCAGGGTTTGTGAGCGCATGGCTCTTAACAACAGGGCTATCCACATGGATAATGTTTGAAGGCAACACAGAACTAGTGGCGCTCTCCTCCGACTTGGGGAGTGCCCGAGAAGATCGTGTCTGAGGAATATCATCGGAGAGGTCCTGGGTCTCTTCAGGGCTTGTCCCTCGTCGTCCCTTTCTCGTTTGTTGTATTTCAGCGTTGCCTGTTATATTACATGTACAGATTTGCATCAATATTCTTTCGGTATCAATATGAAGAATAACGAACAATTCTCGAGTTCCACTTCGGGACAATGAACATAAAGCTACCAGAAACGTGGATACAGGAAGATAATGGAACAGTTGATCAAACTGACCCATTCATAGGCCTCTTCGAGTCCGATACTTGGGATTGCGCGTAAGCATTGTTCGACTTTGTCCTCGGCGAAACCCAGTCTGCGCAGCACACCATAAGTTACAGCAAGACGGGGTACAGCCTTTTCTGCGGGTTCGTCAATAAAGCCTTTGGCTGCCCAGAACAAACGATAGTTAAGTGGAAAGTAGATGGATGCGGGCACAAATAGCACCTTTCTGTGATTCCTCTTCCAGATATAACTGGAGGACAAGATCTACGAAGATGGGATTTATTGGCAAATGAAAGAACGTTCTCGAGTTACGTCTGTCAACCTCAGCGACCTGCCAGGAATGTGAACAAGGGAAACCAAGGTTGAACGCTTTGAAGAACGAGCCCACTTTTATTGTCTTCGAAATTTCTTTCTCTGTCTTCTCCTGATATTTGTCGAGGATATCTTGTAGTAACTTCTCACCCTGGGTAGCATGGCACACGTCTTGAGTTGTGTCTTGTGCGATAGCCCGAGGAATCGACACTTGTCTTTCGTGTGCCTGTGAACTTCCTGTGCCAGACTTGTCACTCGGGGGAAGCTCAGGTTCAATTGTGCTATCGATCTCGTCACTTTGAGCTGCTTTCTTGGGTACTGACGTTGTTGCGAAGCCGCGGGCGACAGATTTCAACTGCGTCTTCTTCTTCTTTGCCATCCTGTGCTTGCAAGTGAATGTTAATTCGTAGAGCTTTATCGAAAGATCAACCTTTCTTTGAGGACGAAAAGGTATATAACATTTGAAACTATCCAAGTTTTACCCGGATACCAAGGTATTTCCATTAGAACAGAGTTATATCATGTGAAAACTAACTACGAGATTGTACATGGATGTAATTTAGTCTACAGTGGTCCAGCGTGCAGAGATGGTGCAATATTATAATCAAAGGAACAGTATAATCACTCGTCCACCCCAGACCCTACATCATAGCCAGTTTCTATTTTCTTTTTGGCCGACTGTTTACCTCCAGGTTTGCGAGATCGCGATGCACCAGACGTTCCTGTCTTGCGTTTCTTTCCGCGAGTCGGTGCAGAGACCATCTCACCGTCATTCCCCTTCTCTATCGCTGCTCCGCTGACGGAGTGCCCGAAGAAATCGTCACCTTCCTCATTCCACAGGTCTCGAACCGCCTCGCTGTTGGTATCGTTCGTACCAGCAGGCCGCTTGCCTGCCTTCTTGGATGACAAGCCTGATACATTATCATTGTCAATCCCAGCGAATTGTTCGTCGTTGAGGAGAAGTTGCACAATCTCGCTTGGTTTCGCGACGTCCGTGAAGTTTTTGTTGCCAACAACAATATCTTGGACCTGAACATCACGTAAGTAACAGGTATTGATCATAGATGGGGCTGCATCACTGACATCCTTTTTAACGCGTGCCAGCTGGATTATGCGTTCATCTATGGTCCCTTTTGTGATAAGACGATAGACAGTGACTTGACGAGTTTGTCCAAGGCGATGTGCACGGTCCATAGCCTGCGCATCATTGGATGGGTTCCAATCATGGTCGTAGAATATAACCGTGTCCGCAGCCGTCAGGTTGATTCCGAGTCCTCCTGCTCGCGTACTAAGCAGGAAAATAAAAATATCGGGCCTGATACAAGTGAGTCACCCGACCAGGATGACGGGTTTAGGACTCACTTCGTTTGCCAATCCATTACCATGTCCCTACGGTCTTCAAGCTTTGATGAACCATCCAGACGTAAATATTTGTATTGTCGGAATATCAAATACTCCTCCATGAGATCCATCATCCTTGTCATCTGGAAATAGACCAGTACACGGTGGTCACCAACCTTCAACTCCTGCAGCAACATATCCAATTTTGCGAGTTTGGCGGAATCGTAGATCAGCCTCTTCGCTTCCGGGATTTGCATCCTGGGTCGCGGCAATTGATCTGAGGTGGATGAACTTATCAACCCACCCGCAGGTATCGTCGGCACAAGGTCATCATAAAGGTTGCAAATATCTGGAGACTCTTGTAGTTCACGAGGAATGCCATATAGTGCCATGGACTCCACAGGTGCATCTAGTAGGAAGTATGTTTGATGTTCAACGAACGTCCGGTTCGTACAGCACATGGATATTGGCGGAGCGACAGCAGCAGGGACAAACCATTTGAGGCCTGGTCTGCAGAGACACGACTCTCTCCAAGCAGTAAATGAAATGTTCGAAAGGCCGAGATGATGTTGCACTCGATAGGCTGTCAATGAATATCGAGGTAAAGAGAGATCTGATGCACTAAGGCTCGTGTCGCTAATAAAAATGAGACTTGAATTCATTCATGTGAAAACGAACGCACCGCAAGATGGTCGATTTCTCGATCACACGATTTTGCTCCTGTAACTCCATCAAGCGAGTACGCAGGAAGGGCGACACGTGAAGACTATGCACATCGCTAGGTGATGCATCGAGGAGACGGAGGAACGCAAATGCCGGGGAAGCTACAATCCAGTCAGCGTATTATCGAAGTACAGTACCACGGGAAAAACCTTCTAGTTCATCATACACAGACTTGTATACCCATTCAGCATCCCAGATATTGAATAGATCGCGGACACATCGAGAGCGGGACCGAAGATCATGGTTATCGCATGTGATGTTGACCAGTCCTCTATCATCATAGAATAGCTTGGGTATGTGGTATTCAATCGGGTTCCTTGTAGAATATGGGACGAATATCAAATCGCCTTCTCTGTTGAGAGGCCCCGAACGGCCGAAGTGGGCGAACGAGAATGGTGCGACAACATCCGCACGTTCAAAGAGCTCTGGATGATTACAAACCTAAGCCATGGTAAATAGAAAGCGATTTTGAGAGAATCTAAACCACTCCAACCTTGCGAAATTGCATAACAAGGTTCATTAGTGACCTGGCAGAATCCGCATCGCCGATATTTGCCGCCTTTTCCAGAAGGTCAGCAACGGAGACATTGGCCAACAGGGCCCGATAAAGGGCACGTTGCCGTGAACTAAGGTCTACATAAATGTCGATTTCAATCTGGGTGTAGAATGAAGACTTGAAGCCTGCAGTCAACGAGAGACCATACCTTCTCGCTCAGTTCATTTTGAACGTGCCGCTTCACCCGGCGAAGCATGAATGGCTTCAGAATCATGTGCAAACGGCGAAGTTGGTGCTCGTTCAACTTGCTACCTTTGTTTTCTGCAGCGTTTTCGATATCCTTGGAAAACCATTCATTGAATTCGTCATGAGAATCGAAAAGGCTCGGCATAATGAAGTGAAGTAGTGCCCATAGTTCTATTCTCTGTGCTTAGTGGCGAGTCTATCATCCACAAAATATACTACCTACCTTGCATAGAGTTCTGGATTGGCGTTCCTGTCAGTAAAAGGCGGTTTCGACACTGGAACCCGAGTAGGGTTTTCCAGCGAACACTCGATGCATTCTTGATGTTCTGTGCTTCATCAAGTATCATGTATTGCCATTTTACTCGCTGGAAGTACTGTTGGTCTTGTGTGACCTAATAACTTGTGAGGTCCACAAATCAATGGATAAATGTACATACTTACCAGTTGATAGCTTGTGATGAGAACATGGAAAGGTGCATCTTTGGTATAGCTGATTTCCTTTTTGCTCCAGAACTTTCGCAGAGTTGTTCGGTCCTTCACGTTACCCCAGTATGGCAGAGCTTTGAGGCTGGGAACGAAGCGTGTGATCTCCTGCTGCCAATTATGCAACGTAGAAGCTGGAGCTACAACAAGAAATGGGCCCCATATGTCATGCACTTCCGCAAGGTACGCAATGAGAGATATCGACTGGACAGTCTGTACAAGTTGTCAGGTTTAGCGTCATAATCAAGCTCCCAAAGGACATTATACCTTTCCGAGTCCCATTTCATCCGCTAGAATACCATTGATGCCTTGTTCATAGAGCGTCGCTAGCCAATTGAGGCCTTTTAGCTGGTACTCTTTCAGTTGAGCCATCAGCATCGTAGGCTGCTTGATGGTCAAGGGTCCACTCAAAGACGTAGGATTCTGAAAGTTGAGCTCGTCTGAGTCGACTGAAAATGACACAATCAGCAGCTGCAGACTGCAAACAAACGACTGCTTACGATCAACAAGTGGAGCTGACATTCCAGGCGAGCTACGGGCGTCATCATCGTGAACATAAGCTTGACGCTTAGCCAATCTCAGAGCTTCGTTGGTCTTCCTCTCTAGGGCTGCTTGTACGTCAAATTGTTGAGCCCTCTGTTTGGTAAGGGCAATTGCCTCCCGTGCGTTGTGTCGGGCGTGGCGATGCAAGTTGGTTTGGTCCTCTGATAAATGATAAGCGGATGAAAAGGAGTTGAAATTTTTAGGAACTTGCCATCATCAAAGTCAATCTCACGAAGGGTAGTAGGGTCAACCTCTCCAATATCAACACCAAGAGGTACCGAGGACTCTGCAGCGTCACCCTGAATCTCAGCGGCTAACGGAAATCTGAATACGTCTTCCTTCCCTGACAGAGTTTGGATACTCACTTTTCAACTTATTGCCAACGAAATGGCTGTATAGCTCGGTTTGACTAATCAAAAACTCTAGCTTGCGCGCTTGGCGTGCCGCCTCGCGCTTCTCTTCCTCAATCTTCGCTCTGTCAATGGCCTCCTTCTGTTCACGCTTGCGAACGTCCCTCTCCTCCCGCTCGTTTTTCTTCCAAAAAACAAGCATCTCTCGCATAAGCCGCTTCGCCTTAGCCTGGACCTCTTTGCTTGCTTTCGCCGTCCTGGTGAATGGTCGGCGTGCTTGCATAGACGCAAGCATGGCAAGCCTCTTGAGCTGACTTTGCCTTGCTTGGTATCCCAATGCCGCATACTTGTATACCTGAAGAAACATTGATACGGCGTACATATGTTAACACCTTTGCGCACCTTTGCGATGTCCCTCCGCGCAATATTGGTCCAAGCCTTCCTCTGTGTCTCTTCCAACGTCTTGAGACGCTTAACCATAGCATTTTCATCCATCTTTTTAGCCCTCTTCAAAGGTGGCACAACCTCATCTAGTTCATAGACTACTGTGGATGTTGCCGTCAATGCGGGTGATACTGGGCGAGAAGCGGATGGCGTTGCATCCCCATTGACAGACCCGGCTGCTGAGCCATGATCGATTAGTAATGCATCGAGTTTTTTCTTCGCCGCCGTTTTCTTACGCCCTTTGGGAGTGAGAGATAGGTTGCTTGTGCTATCTACACTGGCTTCCCTGAGCTGTGGGTATTTAACCTTCCCCTTTGCCTTAGGAAGAGCTGTTTTTGTAGGAGACAACGAAGCATCATCCACTGCACGCTCCAGCTCGTCCGCAATGGCCGTCGCGTCCTTGTCCATTCTGCGTTTCTTGTTAGTCGGTTTGTCCATCGGGATGGGCACTTCAAGATCACTGCTTATGTCAGAAAGTGCTCCTTCCGCAGGACGCTTGAGGGGATCTTTGCGCATGCTTTTCGGTCGTGTACCAAGAAGAGAGTCTTCCAACTCCCGGGCTGCGTCCTCGGCCCCAGCGTTATTTAACTTTCCACGAGCGATGTGCTCATTGCAGTCCGCATTCAAATCAATGGCGCTGACTAGCGGTGATGGATGAAGAGTGGATAACAACTCTTCCTCGACCGATGCAGAAGGCATCATCGGGGGCGACGGGGGCGGGAGGGGTATGCGCGCGATACGTGATACGTAGTGTCTAGAAAGGGCAACCGCCGTCGACGAATTGCGTTCCTCAAGAAAGGTTAGCTGCAGTCTCCTGGATAATAGCTGAAATGCTACTCACGAGTACACTTGCGTCAAACCAAGATTCGACTTGCCGTTGTCGCTTGTGCGTTTCCATGATATAATCGCTTAATTCTCCGATCCAAACCTCCTCACAATCTGAGAGGTCTGAGGATGCGAGACGACGTTCTTCTTCGGTTGGGCGAGGCTCCTGGAAGGCATCACTGTTATCCACTTGTGGTGACACCGGACGTATAGCTTTTGAGCGAGGAGGGTTCCGCCTAAGTCCGGGCTAGGTAGAAATCAAACGACCGAGAAAGATGAGCAAGAAATGACTGGAGGTTGTATCACAACGTACGCGCTTGGACGCAGGAGAAAAATAATCTGGGTCTTCACCCATACCTTTCCTTCTCTTGAATGTGTGATCGTTGTCGTTATCTTTATAGTAGACGCTTGCAGAGCTTGAAGGTGGGTCTGAAGGACCTGGAGGGATCCCGTCACGTTCACGCTGAGGGTAGTAATTTCCACCCGGACCCAACGGAAAGATGTCACCCTGTACATAGTTCCCCGAATAAGGGTTCCATCCACCTGCTCCCTGATAGGTGGCTGGCTGGTATGCATATCCACGGGGAGGTTGTTCAGGAAGGGGACTCTGACTGTGAGGTTTTGCCCAGGTATGGACAGGAGAAATGGATGCGGAATTGGGAATTGGCGACACATCCGGGAAAGAGTGATCAGCAGCAGCAGAACGCGAAGGGCAAGCATTGGCATGACGAGCTGGCAGCGAGGGTGGTGGCTCGTCGTTGAGAATCCGCTTGAGGGACATGGTAGATGACGGAAGGGGAGCACAGAAAATACGGTTGCTTTAATCTGCAGGACGCGGATGCCTCGTGGGACGCGGAAGGAGCAAAAACAAGGATAACGCTGTCTTGACCGAGTCTAAAGAAGTCTTTCTGAAACTGATGCGGGGCGCAAAGGCACTAGCTGGGTGGATGCTGTCAGTGGGGCTGGCGAAAGGAAGGCAACGAACAGCGACAAATGTTGCTGGCGACAGGACCAAGCTCGTTGCTGTGCAGGATCCCAAGAGGCGCAGAGAACTTGGCTGACGAGAAATACAGAGAATTGACGTGGACTTTCGTTGTGTTGGACTTTGCTCCCATTGGTATCTTTCCAAATTGGGTATTTCCACTCGACCCCTGGCAATGACTACTTCTAGCTACTCTTCTAGCCTCTCATGCCTCGTCAGGGTATAGCATCAACTCCGGACGCACTTTCTCGTCAAATTCCTCCGGTGTCAGGAAACCAAGTGCTACCGTCGCCTCCTTCAACGTCGTGCCTTCCTTATGAGCTTTCTTTGCACACTTGGCAACGTCTAGGCAGCCGTCAGTACAACCCACTCTGCAGTTCACAAGATATCACACACTATCATAACCCAGATGACCGTTGAGGATAGTGGCTAACATCAAGCTTTCATTCAGCAGATACTTGATCCGTTTCTCATTCGCCTGAATGCCAACAACACAGTTATTTGTAAACGATCTTGACGCTAAAGTCAAATCAACCCCTCAGCTCATTGAAATCATGCACACGTTACTTACCATCCGACAGAAGACGTATGCTTTGAAGCACGTTCTTGATCATGACCGGCTTGAACACGTTCAGCTGCAACAAGTATGATGTAATCCCTCGTGGACTTATTAGCATTGCGTACCTCGAAATGTCCACTGCCACCAGCAACAGATACAGTCGTCTGGTTGCCCATGACCTGCGCAGCGACCATCGTAACGGCCTCACACTGTGTGGGGTTAACCTTTCCGGGCATGATACTGCTACCAGGCTCATTTTCTGGTAACACCAACTCGCCAAACCCACATCGAGGGCCAGAGCCAAGAAAACGGATGTCATTGGCGATCTTCATCAGAGAGCAAGCAAGTACGTTCAGTGCGCCGTGAGTCTCCACTAAAGCATCGTGGCTAGCAAGTGCCTCGAACTTGACCAAGCATCAACAAATCTAAGTTTGTCCATCTCGGACGTCATACCTTGTTCGGAGCTGTCTTGAACTCGAGTCCGGTAATTTTTGATATTTCAGCGGCGACCTTGACATCGAAGCCACTCTTCGTGTTCAACCCCTGCAACCAAGTTGAACGATGTACAACTAGATTACTCAACACTCACGGTGCCAACCGCAGTGCCACCTTGAGCGAGAAGGCTCAAACGTGGGATGACATCTTTCACTCGTTGGATACCATTATCGATCTGTTGGACGTAACCACTAAACTCTTGGCCAAGAGTCAGGGGAGTAGCATCCTAATTTGCTGCCATCAGTAATAAGGTGTTGAACGATATCAGGTTTCTTCACCTGGAGGTGAGTACGGCCGATCTTAATTATGTCTTTGAATTGGTCTGCCTTGGCCTGCAACGCATCCCTGAGCTCGACCAGGGCAGGTAGCAGCGAACGGTGGATCTCAGTAACTGCAGCAACATGCATGGCCGTGGGGAAGCTATAAATCGCAATAAATGGGACGGAAGAAAGCAGAGATATGTGGATCCCTACGTGTCGTTACTACTTTGGCTCATATTAACATGGTCATTGGGATGAACGGGCTTTTTTGAACCCAATTCACCACCCAGTAGCTGGATAGCACGATTCGAGATGACCTTGCATTCATCTGGATGATTTTATGCAATGGGACGTGTAGTGTTATACAAACCTCGTTAACATTCATGTTGCTTTGCGTGCCACTGCCAGTTTGGAAGACAACGAGGGGAAAGTGGTCGAGTAACTTGCCAGAGATAACCTTGGCACGAATTCGATCAACAAGTAAGAAAGTTGGAAGATTGCTCACTTACTTCGTCTGCAGCTTTCTGAATGGCGTCGCCGACCTTGGGGTCCAAACCATAACCGACGTTGACAATGGAGGCAGCCTTTTTGAGAACACCAAAAGCTTTGATAAGAGGTGCAGGAAGCCTTTCAGCCTCACCGCCTATATCGAAATTTTTCAAAGACCTAATATGACGGTTGCAGGTGACGGAAGCGTCTTCACGGAAAACACATACCGCTGGGTTTGTGCACCCCAATAGCGATCAGTGGGGACTTGAATATCGCCAAAGGTGTCGCGTTCGTTCCGGAATGCCTGGGACTAGTGGTAGTCGGTAGTCCGGTAAGCCTGTTGTTGTAAGCTCACCATGACTCGGTGGGACGTGCAGAACGACCTGCGGAGAGGGACAATCTGTCGCAACTGCTGCTCCGAGAGTCGCCGCGAGAATATCACGTGAAATTGAGGATAGTCAGAGAGCACGAGACACTCACTCGAGTTGGAAGACGTGAGCTGGCACTGGCCATGGCGGACTATTAAGAACTTGGAGTGTGTCCCAACGTGTTCAGCGTTGCAACATAGTATACCATTACGTTACCCCCGAAATCTTCCGACGCACTGCAGTCCGTTCCACGTTACAAGTGAGGTTCGAAAGTCTGTACCAGAGTCTATTGGGCCACGACTCCAGGTATGTCTGCGTACACTGGATTACCTGGGTAACTCAACGCTACAAATATTGTCCAGCTCGGAACACGGGGCATTTCCACTTTATGCTCCGAATCCACGTGATTATTGCATGGTAAATACGCTCCTCAGTCCGGGGATAGAGTCTATCCTCTGAGCTCTACTACAGCCTCTCCATCCTCAGTTCTATCTACGTGTTTTACCAAAGGGAAATGTCTATAGTTGCATCACAGGTGATCCTGCACCCATACGTTTCTCAGGCGCTCAAGTATGGTGGCACAAACCTTGGCCGTGACAAGGTATGAGCATACACCCGTGTCGACCCACTGGTTCGCTAAGTCACCCCTCTTCACAGCTCTATCGGACGGTCCAATACTTCTCTCGTTTCCTCGCCTGGTATCTACAGTCCAGGGGACAGAAGATGGAAGCCGCTCGCTGGAGTGCATTAAAGAATCACCTGGCTCTCGCCCGCAAACGTGAGTCAACTTGCGTGTTCCTGTTCTTTACGCGGAATTTGACACGTTTGTCACCAGTTATGCGGCTTGGAAAGCCCGTGGAGCATTTGCAGGCGGCCCTGCGTGCTGCACAGATGACAGCGGATGTTGGAGAACAACTTGCTACTATCGGCCGGCAAATCGGATACTTCGGGTATCTGACCTATGATGCAGTGGTTTGGGTGTGTATCCCGTACTCTCACCAAATGTCATCTCACCTCCTTTTACCCCTAGGCAAACGCCGTTAAGGCCATAAACCTCAAACCCGCTACTGGTCAGAAAGTGGCAAAATTGGCCAACCAATTCTGGTTGTCAGGGATACTATTTAGCATCGTCCATGGTCTACTAAAGGTAGCATTCACAGTTCCAGGCACTTGTGTTAGTTCCTCACAACTCAACAGGCCGGTCGGCTTGCAGCTGAAGCAAAGAAGTTGCGCTTCCCAGAAACATGGGGCGACAAAGACCTCGCTAACGAAGCACAACGAGAGCTGAAGCAGGTTGCTCTTGAAAAGTCTGCTGTCATTTTTCCATCACCCCCTGAATTAATCGCTCAATCAACTTTTCAGGATGCGGGTGGATGTTCGTTATCAATTCATGATCGATATCTTGGATATCTGGATACCCGCTTTCAATCTTGGGTTAGTGAATGTGAACGATGGCATCGTTGGTTTTGCAGGGTAAGTAACACTCTGGAACTCGACCATTTAACTCACTTATATACTATATGGCGACTCAGATTAATGACCTCCATTATGGGTATGCGCTCTCAATGGATTGCAGTTAACGGGTCCAAGTAAAGCTTGGTTTTTACTCAATGTACGCTGTAGTTGCAGAAACCCTATCTTAGTTGCGACATCTATCTTTTTATAGCGAATCCAATCCCCTGTTCAGTCGGGCTGACTTGGTCACACTACAACCTCTATGACAAAACCCTTCTTCAAGGGCTTCCCGCAACCCCAGGCGCCGCCCAAAAGCATATGCGAAAGTTAATCAATGTAGTTCACATACTACGTGATAAACTTTGGACCATGAAGTGGCAGATTCAGCTTGATCCCTCGGCTACTGAGGAGGTTTGGTTTCTAAGGCGCAGATACTCATGTCGTACCTTGGCCATTGGATCTGGTCCGGTACTGAAAGCAAGTAATGACATCACTGTGTCGCACGACGATAACACGAGAACCTACTATTGTAGCATACACTCCTGGAGGATCGTATACTTATCCCTGCATGCCCAGGCAACCGAAACAGTACGGCCAGTAGCGCATTCCGCGAACTCTAGTATAGCTCAGTAGGGTCTAGAATAAGCGAGCACTAATGATTACCTCTAACCACAGAGTCGCATTCTTTCAAAGCGCGTGCTTTCGTGGTCTTAAGAAGAGTTTCCTCCTCCCTCCGAGATAATGCATTCATGCTCAAGGATCGAAGGAAAGTCACGTCGTTCCGGAAAAGCCCACACATAAGCTTATGTAGTACCGTCCATTTATGTAAGTCATGTTGTCTCTCGACCCACAGCAATGGCCAGCCTCTTCAAACCTCTGAATCCTCGTACTTTTCGATACGTTCCAGTCCATGTTCGTTGCTTGGCCACACCATCCAACTCCACGGCCCACAAGCCGCGCTTCAGCGAAGTCCTCGCCAGCGGGCCTTCACTAGACGACTTCATCTCTGGCGAACCCATAGAGAAGGTGGTGCTTGGGAACACGAAGGGGTGAGTACTCTGTCTAAGCTGCACAACTTGGTCTGGATCAGATGATGTCCTAGACCCCGACTTCCCGGCTTCTTGAAGACGAAAATACCGTCCGGAGCTTCATACAACAAGATTAAGAAGGACCTCAGGGGATTGAACCTACACACCGTCTGCGAGGAAGCACGCTGTCCAAATATTGGTGACTGCTGGGGCGGGAAGGAAGGCATGTCGGAGGAGGAAGGCCGACGTGCTGCAACAGCGACTATAATGGTAATGAAGCTTTCCAACCTCTATTGCTCAATGACTGAGCATTTCCTGCTAGCTCATGGGTGATACATGTACGCGAGGCTGCCGGTTTTGTTCTGTCAAGACTTCTCGTACACCTCCACCGTTGGATCCCTACGAACCTGAGAATACTGCAGAAGCCATCAGCCGTTGGGGCCTTGGCTACATTGTCCTCACAAGTGTAGACAGAGATGGTAGTGCCTTCTTATTTATTTATTGTATTTACTTATTAATGCTTTCCAGATCTTGCTGACGGCGGCGCTCATCACTTTGCTGAAACAATTAGGAGGATCAAGCGGAAGTGAATTTTGTCTCTGCCCTTTAACAAATCTGCACTGACACTTCCCTTCGCAGAGCACCCCATATCCTAGTGGAAGCTTTGACAGGTGATTTTGCAGGTTCACTGGACTGTGTCTCTACTGTCGCAACATCTGGCCTGGATGTCTACGCCCACAATATTGAAACAGTCGAAGCATTAACACCATACGTCCGGGATCGGCGTGCAACTTTCCGACAAAGCCTGTGGGTGCTTGAACACGCCAAGAAGGAGGGTGTACGCATTACGAAGACCAGTATTATGCTTGGCGTGGGTGAGAATGAGGATCAAGTGATGGACGCTTTGCGAGGTAGGCGAATTAAGTAGCTGAGAAAGCACCAGCTAACCTGTTATCTCCAAGAACTCCGAAATATCGACGTCGACGTTGTCACCTTCGGGCAGTATATGCGACCAACCAAACGTCATATGAAAGTAGATCGCTATGTTGAGCCTTCGGAATTCGACAGGTGGAAGCAGATCGCCGAAGAAATGAATTTCCTATACGTCGCCAGCGGCCCATTAGTGCGCAGTAGTTACAAGGTAAGCTATCACGATGTTTTGTAACGTGGCTACAACCTCGTTTACATCTGCAGGCTGGAGAGTACTTCATCGAAAATGTGCTGAAGAATAAAGCCTCGGAGAATCGCGCGAAGGAACTGCTCTCCCTGCATACGGACGTCGCCCAGGAGAATAGTATACCCTAGTACAGTACTTACATAGATTTGCTTGCATTCCATACCTTGCTTATCTAATCAGTCCCACTATTCGCAGCGGAGTTTTCCGTTCAAATGAACTTTAATCTATACAAAACCTTATTGCACTCCCAACCATCTCAACACTCGCCTCCTTACTGACATCCATTATCGATATGGTGAGTACCTGCAATCCACACTCTCGCTTTTATACTGACTGCTGATACAGGACTCCACAAAAACACAAGTAAAATTGGCCAAAGTCATCAAGGTTAATTAACGCGGTCTATGCATATGAAATATCCTTCTAAGTTGCCTGCTGCTGACAGGTTCTTGGACGAACCGGCTCACGAGGGGGTGTAACGCAAGTTCGTGTGGAATTCATGGATGATACTACCAGAACAATCATCCGAAATGTGAAGGGTCCTGTTCGGGAGGAGGACATTCTTGCCCTCCTAGAGAGTGAGCGTGAAGCCCGGTGAGTACCTGTGGAATTTCCGATCACCTGTGTCTGACAACCTGCATTCCAGTCGTCTACGTTAAAATAACACGTTTACTCTTCACTTGTGGCTTTATACGCACTACTATCATGTATATCCCGTACAATGCATGATCCATTTACTTTGAGATATGATTTTGCATACTTTGAATGTTGCTGCAAACATCTACCCATGATCCTACTTGTGCCCGCTGTCAGGGTTTTGTTGATAAGTTTGACGCCTTGATCAAGATGTTAAGGTGAACAAACTGTCAAGATCTCTTACTCCAGACCTCCGACCCCAAGACATGTCCACCAATCGCAAGACTGCCTATGTCACGCTGTTGACCAAGGCAAGCTATCTTCCAGGTGTGCTTGTGCTCGAATACACCCTCCGATCAGCTGGATCCCGTTATCCGCTCGCTGTAATGGTGACCCCCGCCCTTGAACAAGATGCCCGAGATGTCCTTGTGAGAAGGGGTATACAGGTGGAAGACATCCAAAGCCTCAGGCCCACAAGCGTCCACCAATTAGCGTCCCATGATGTAAGGTTCGAGGATACCTGGACGAAGCTAAGGTAAGGGAGAGCTAGTGCTGGTCGGGGAGATATTAACACCAGATTGTCAAAGGGCTTTTGAGTTGATAAAATTTGATGTATGTGGTCTGCCGTTTCCATGGTCTCTTCTGACCGAGCCTGTTCGCCACCAGAGAGTCGTTCTTCTCGATGCCGATATGATCGTCATGCGTAATATGGACGAGTTGTTTGATATGGATCTTTCCAAGGATAGCATTGCAGCTGCCCACGTCTGCGCATGCAATCCCAGGAAACTAGCGCACTATCCCGCCGATTGGTCAGTGATAACCTTTCCAATATTCTACTACTGAACTGCGCAACACAAGGGTGCCGGCAAATTGTGCTTATACTCCTCTAAAACATCCCTCGGGTTTGACATCTCCAACGCAAACGACCGACAACTGTCCACGCCCTTATACACAGTTGAATTCTGGACTTGTTGTCCTGAACCCCTCATCGGAGCTGGCAGATGCTGTCTACAACCACCTTTACATGTCACCTCTCGTCCCGACTTGGTCTTTCCCTGATCAGGACTTGCTGGCGGACTTTTTCAAGGGAAAATGGAAGCCATTGCCGTGGTGCTACAACGCACTCAAGACATTGATGATCATTCACAAACCGTTATGGCGCGATGAAGAGATAAAATGCCTTCATTATATCTTAGCCGATAAGCCCTGGCACGCCAGAGTGCCAAAAGATGGGAAAGGAGAATACGATAGATGTCATCAGTGGTGGTGGGATCGACTAGAAAAACTGGGGGTCGAGATGCAATCAAGCAGCAGGGACTGGGAACTAGTGCTATCGAACGTGGCAGGCAAGTGATGGAATTATACATCACAGGAGGAATGACCGACATCATGACCTCCAAGCAACGTAGACTTCGTCCGTCCGGAATCTGTTGACAATTAGTTTGAGGAATTCTTCAGGCCGAAAAAGCCTTGCCTTTGCGTGCATGTACTTTTTTCTAAGGGAGTATGGTACCCCATCCGATAGCTCAGGAGGCCAGCATGCGCGATCATAATCCCATTGTCTATACAGAATCTAGGGATATTAAGTGAGCTGAGTATATTTCCTACTATATCTTACTCACCGCTCGTCCGTTGCAAAGACCTGACCTCCGCGTTCTTGAGCCATGATACCCATCATTTCTTGCAATCTTTCATTACCTTGACGAGATGAGCATAGATGCACTAAAGCGAGAAAGCTACGCACAACCAACCCCACCGACAACGAGGACTTCTTTACTTCCTATGTGAGCCATAGCCCTCTCCGTGATTTCCACAAGCATGGCAAACACGGTCTCCTGCAACGAATAGCACAGATCAGCAGGTGTGATGGCGTCTCCATCCGGATCACAGAGGGTGTCAGTGGGTCTGAAACGCTCATCAGTCGTATATGCTTCGGCAGACGTTAGAATCCCTGATAAGCTGACATCCATTCCCTTCGTCGTGTAGGGAAGGGGGACGAGCCGTTTTCCCCTGACCACATCGTCAGAATTGGCATCCTGAAAGACATGAGAGGTACTTCTTCGCTTCCTGCTCAATATTATAACCCGGATTCGGGTCATTACTAAGATTGATAACCCTTGCGAAACGATCCAGGCAATTCCCTACAGCAATGTCAAGGGTTTCACCAAAAATTCTGTATCGTTGTCTGGAGTACGCTATGACTTGTGTATTTCCCCCTGAAACGTAGAGCACGACAGGGTTCCGAGCCCCAGTGATCTCGCGGCCCATTTCAATATCTGAAAGAAGAATCAGGTGTCATGAGGCTTAGGGAACTGAACGTTCTTACGTCCCACGCAATGATTTACGCCAACTAAAGGTTTATTAAACAAAACAGCTAATGTTCTCGCAACCAGGGCGACAGACTGCAAAGGTGCCCCCATACCAGGACCTTGACGGGGGATCAGCCCAAATGGCACAATCAGCAGCAAGCACACCTTTGGTGTAACAGATGCAATCCAAATCGTGGATTGAGAGGCCAGCCCGCAAAATAGCATCCTTGATTACTTTGATCGACCATTCGCGATGATGCTGAGCTGTATCCCGTGGCAGGAAGCCTTCTCCAGGGGGTGTTATGTATGTACGTCGGATATTAGCCAGCACCGTTGTTGACCCGTCTTCGTTATGTCGAGTGATACCTGCACCCAATTTATTCGCCGAGCCCTCGAGGCCAAGAGCCAGATAAGGTCTCTCTATCTATAGTTAAGTCATCGCAAACCGACAGTAAGACGCGATGTTCTTAACTGTGAACTTGAAAAGGTGGGCTTTGACGATGGTCAGACGGCATTATCGATGGAAGTTGACTTTATTTGACTCTACACAAGTCGTCATGTAAATGCGCCTCCAGATTGCACATTACATAATTTGTGCATCAATCTCCTCACTGCACACTCCGTCTCAAATTTTAGTACATGCTCGAGTTTGTATACTAGAAAAAGGCCGTCGCGGACGGCACCACCTTGTCTAACACGTATACCGTGCCAACCCAACACACGCATTACACGAATTAGCAGAACCATCATCCCTTGAGATTAGTTCCATCGTTGTTACCTGATTTGGCAAGTCGCTTCCCGCCGTACGATGTGGTCGGTCAGTCGTTTGGCATTCTTCAGCATCGAATTTGGTCTAGACAAGCACACAAAGTACAAATCGCATTGCAGTATGAACTAATTCATGTTCTATGAGATGACTGATGTCAAGTCACATTCAGCGCGTTAATAACCCTCACGCACCCCCCTCCAGTGGCGTGCACACCTGGTCGACTACTGGCACACTCCAATCACTGGTGGCATGAGATAAGACTGAGGGAAAGTGGCTCATGGGGAACACCTTTTCCCATGCAGATGCCATCACTGCAACTAATCTCCTTTGGTTCAAGAGGACGCTGCATGATGATAAGGGTGCGTAGGTGATCTCGTTCCTCTTCCACCTTCCCAAGGTCGGTGAGCTACACGGTCGCATTCAGTGGACGCCTCTAATTCAGCCCTTTGCCAGCGCAGCAAATTTCGCTTCAAGGCGAGGCCGCCCCTAGTTAATATTTCAATTTGCACGCCGTTGTCACGCAAATAGGTGTTTAGTGTATCCATGGTAAATGGTCTAAAGAAGTAATACCCTATGTGATTGGCTTAAAGCATGAAAGTCAGAGGATTTTCCAGGTAACCTTTGAATGCAGCCATCCAGCGTGCACCAACTGCACCATCAACAGTCCTATGATCAGAGCTCAGTGTGACCTTCATCATGTTAACTGTTTTAAAGCCGCGCTCTTCTTCTGGTGCAGGGATGATAACGGGCTTAGTAGTACCAACGGCAAGGATGCAAGACTGTGGGGGGTTGATAATGGCTGTGAAATGGTCGATCTCGAACATGCCCAAGTTGGAAACGGTAAACGTCCCGCCCTGAGTGCACAATGAAGCAAAGGTCGCACACACGTGCAAGAAGGACTAGCTTACCTGGTATTCTTGAGGCATCAGCTTGCCATCACGAGCCTTCTTTGCCAATGTTTTGGCTTCTGAAGAGATGGTCGCTAACCCCTTGGATCCCACGTCTTGTACAATTGGAGTGATCAATCCGGTAGGAGTAGCAACCGCCACCGAAATGTCAGCCTTCTTGTACCTGTAGGTGGATTAGTCCTGTAAAATGTAAAGGTACAGTCGAACACGTACTGCCTGATAACTTCCCCCAGCCATGCTGAGTTAGCCTCCGGGACATCGTTGAGTGCACATGCCACCGCTTTAAGGACAAAGTCATTGACGCTGAGTTTTGCAGCCTTGTCTTTCTCTCCTAGCGTCTTATTGAACATCTCGCGGAGCTTGAGAACCTTGTCCATGCTGATCTCGACGGTCAAATAATAATGAGGCACCTCCTGCTTGGATTGTGTGAGACGAGTACCAATAACTTTCCGCATGTTAGAAACAGGGATGTCAATGTAATCCGCAGAAGGCGCCGTTGCTGTTGTGGAAGACGTAGAGACAGGGGGTTGGTATTTCTCCACGTCTTCGCGGATAATTCGACCTTCAGGCCCAGTACCTTTGACCTTGGACAGCGGAATGCCTTGTTCCAAGGCAATCTTCTTGGCAATAGGGGAAGCGAATATGCGTTCACCTTTGGCCAATTCTGGTTTTGTCTCCTGGGGTTTGGATTCAGAGGGTATAGGTTTGGGCTGCTCGGAGAGCGGAGGAGTCTCTTTTGCTGCAGGTACAGGCTTAGGAGCGGGCTGAGAGTCTGCTTCGGAGGCCATTTGAGCGGCACCAGACAAGTCGTCCCCTTCCTCGGCGACAATGGCTATCGGTGAACCCACCGAAACATTTTTCGTCCCATCAGGAGCCTGGGAATTACTGTGAGCAACTTCTTGGACTGCAACACAATTGGCTTACAATGATCTTTGCGAGAATGCCCTCGTCTTGTGCCTCGACGTCGATGGTTGCCTTGTCGGTTTCCTCGGGGGGTGTCAGGAGGTGTCGACGAGGTAAGGGTAGACTTACAATCTCCAGCAAAACATCTCCAGCGGAGAAGGCTTCACCTTCCCTCTTTTTCCAAGTAGCAATACCACCTTCCGTCATAGTGGGACTCATTGCGGGCATGGCAAACCTGGAGAGCGCATGTCTCCTTGCGGAGGTGTGCAAACCTGTAGTTACAACGCATGTTGGTCTCTACAAGGAGAGATATGAGAATATACATACTCCGAGCAGCAATGCGGGCAAGAGAAGAGGCCATGCTTGTTGCACCAAGAAGTGAGCGAAGGAAACTCGCGTCGAGATTTTTTGAAGCCGAATTACATAGCACTATTGCCAAATATCCGCAAACCTGCGAGACAAACACCCTTCCGACTTTTCCCTTGATTTAGACCAGGGTCTCGATAATCCCACTATGGCATCTGAGATATTACTTCCTGGCCAACCAGTCCCCCTGTCTCGCGGTCCTGTGTCCAAGCTTGGTACTGGACTATACACAAAGGATGGACAGGTTAGGGCGAGCCTTGTCGGTGTACCGCGACACGAAGGACCTGTTGGTTTCTCGCCCGCATGCTAAGTGGTCTATTGACTGCAAACAGATACTGAAGATATCACGCGTGCGACCGCATCCTCCCACTACGAACTCTGTTATACTTGGCGTAGTCACCCGTTTATCCCCTATGCAAGCTACGGTGGCGATATCCGTCGTGGACGGGATTCCGTTGCCCACGGGCGAAGAGTTCAGTGGTGTAATACGTAGCCAAGATGTTCGCGCGACAGAGAAGGACAAAGTCAAGATTGGGGACTGCTTTCGTGGTGGAGATGTTGTGAAAGGAATTGTAGTAAGCAGACCTGGCAACTTTGATCTCGATGACTATTGTGAACAGGCTGCTGTGATAGATATCCCTGGGTGATGCTCGAAGTTACTATATTACGACGGCACGTAATGACTTGGGAGTGATATTTGCGACCGGCGAGGCTGGTAAGTTATTTTATCCAGAGTCTCTACTCACGACACACTCAACATGCCACAGGAGCTATGATGGAACCGGTTTCATGGCAGGAGATGAGGTGCCCAAGGACCGGCCGGATAGAAAAGCGCAAGTGCGCAAAACCAGAAAATTTGTCGTAGAGTACATAGCTTATGTAACCCTGTGTTCATATTCTTCAACGTGTCGACCAGACCCAAGTCAACCCGTCTCCTGCTTCACTTTGTGTGCCTAGTCTGTATTGTATTCAGCTGGTCTATGACGGCCGTGCTTTCCGCTACAGATGCTCTTCGTAGAGATCCACTAATGGCCTCCATTGACGACACTCAGATCAAGTACTTTTTCTGACTCCTGCCACACTGCCCCTGTACCTAACACCTACTTTCTTCAGCTATTCCACGGATTGGAAGGCAAAATACTATGAAGTTGCTGATATGTTAGCCGAAACTCGAGCCGAGCTCGACGAATTCCATACCTCCAGCAAGGAGCTCGAAGAAGAGCTCATCAAAGAGATAGAACGGACAGAGAAGGCACAACGGGATCTCAAAGTCAAGGTTTCTCGAACGGAAACTGAGAGAGACGAATGGAAGGTTCGTTGTACTGTCCTTCAAGCTGCAACTATCCTTACCCGGCAGTAGTCCAAATTTATGTCGCTACAGACCACCCATAACACCACTACAACCTCCTTGCAGCGTGAGTTGGACACAGTGAGACAGGAATGTCAAAAACTCAAGGTTCAATTGCGCGAACTTGAAATGGGCAACGACGACCTGGAGCGGAACGAACGGGCAGTTAGTTCCAGTTTAGCTGACGTAGAAGCGAAGTATTCTCGTACTCTTGAAGAGAAGATTCTTCTCGAACACGAGCTGCTTGACAAGGCTCATTTGGATGAGGAGTGTCAACGGTTGAAAGACGAACTCAGAGGTCTGTGCTTTGAGCACTCAGCCGCAGCTATTAGCTGACCACTTGACAAAAGATGCTGCTGTTGAAATGTCCATTCTGAAAGATCAGCTCACAGCACTTCGGTCCAAATCATCAACGCTTACAGCAGAGACACCTTCCTCTGTTGAAGAGAACCTTCTCAACACTGCTCCCCCGCTCGATCTTCAAGACCTCTCGGTTCCCGATAAGTTTTCCGTCACAACACATTATCGGCCTCCATCTGCATCGCTTAGCTCAACGTCAGGACACTCCGTTTCGTTGCAGCGAGCTGTTTTCCACACAAATAAAATCAACCCAGCTCACTCTACCCCTACACCTGTCTCTCGCTCAGGTACATTGCCCACCTTTTCTGCTTCACGAAACACTGTGCGGGCTCTGATCCCTCGACCCAATCTTACGTCCCCTTCCACGTCTGCTATATCAATAGTTGGCGCTGTCCCCATGACCGCAACGAAGAGTAGAGGGGTCCAAATGGTTTCAGAAATGCGAGCCAGAGTCAAGAACTTGGAGCAGAAGATCCACACCCGTGTTCCTCGCCTTCGTATGGGTAGTAACGCCGGAAGGCAAGGTTCAAATATCCCGGCCCTATCAACTACTGCGTCGGCATCGCCTTCCGCCATACCTCGCTCAACTCTTGAGTCTAAGCTGAATAAATCGACGCCGCAACGATTTAGCGCAGATAAGAACGGAGCTACAACACCCGACCCAAATACATCGGGATGGGTATTGATCATGGATGACACCCCTTCTCCCTCCAAGGACCCAGAGAAAGACCGCCGACGAGTATCTAGCCCCTCGGCTCCCAGCGCTTATCGCCGCGGCACCCCCAAAGCTTCCTCCCCTACGTTCTCAAAGCCTAATCCACTGGGGCAAAGCACGGTTCGGCGACCGCAATCTCGCCTCTCTGGGGCAAGTATGAGTACAACTGCCACTGTCAGTTCCATCCCAACACCGTCATCCCGTCCCGCCACGCCTACTTCTTTGCCCCTCTCCATATCTAGTTTATATTCAACCAGTTACGCATCTGGCATTGGAAAATGTTCCGCTGGGGCTGGTCTCAAGCGCGCTTCACTAGGGTCGAACTCTACCGAATCTCCTACTCCGTTGTCAGACACCGAAATCATTCCTCGTGATCGCCCTGTATCTTACAATGCTAAGATTGATCGCCCGAATGACGCTAGGTCAACGTCCCAACTTCCACACTCGCATGCTAATGTGACCTTCCGGGGGTCATCCAGAATACCTTCCTCTGCGAATTCCTCTTCTGTTCTTGCTCAGAGTAGGATTGGGCGACCTGCAGGATTGACAAGTGGACGAAAGAGCGCCGGAATAGACCCTTCCAGCGAAGACTGTGGTGGGTTCTTGGCCCCGAGTGGCGTTAAGAAGATCAGGGGAAGATCAGGGAGCAACACGACCGGTTCTGCGCGCCAATGATGCAATGATGCTCACACCTCTCAGGAGCGAGCTAGTAACCTCATTGTTTTCTTCCGTACTCGGTTACGGGCAGGCAGTCTATATGCTTTTAAAGACAATCTGCATCGAAGCCGACTTTTATGCAATCGTTTTGGACAAGCCAGTTCAATACTGGTCATCTTCTATGTCCTATGATCCACGCCCACTTATGACATTTTTCAGTAATGACGCCCCCCTTCTCCGCATTGATGTCCTGAATCCTTCAGTTGTTCTACGCACCTTTCTTTGGAGAATGATACGATACATAGCTACTCTCCGCACTTTCTTTGACATAAATGTGACTTATACACTGATAATATTTTGGATGTAATAAATAATATTCGAATATTACATGTTATCCTTCAAGCTTATTCTCCGACAATGTCTACACCCGAAGCTGGGCCATCAACACGGTCCAGCAGGTCCTTGAACCGACAGGACATTCTCGAGGAGGAGGAGTACACAGCGGCTCTTTCTCACATCATCGCCCGGGATTTCTTCCCGTCGCTCGTCCACCTTGATGCCACCAATGACTACCTCGACGCTCTACAAACACAAGACTCAAGTCTTATCAACGCCTCTGTTCGAAGACTTCAGGACATCAGCGCCACCCCGGTAGTCTCTAGGCAAAATCCCCCATGGCAAACGCCTTCTGAGATACCATACGGCTTCGGACCCTCTGAGACACCTTTACGCTCTCCACACATAATGCCCCCATGTAAACGGCCACGGTACGACTCAAGCATGAAGTTGGATATGTTTCAGGCGAAGTACACCTCAGAGGACAACGCAAGTTTTACTCATATTTTGGATGAAGAAAATAAGCAACGAAAGGAGAGGTGGGCTTGGGCTTGGGAAGCCCAGAAGAGGGTGGAGCTGCAGAGGGATAACATGCTGGAGGCCAGAGAGAAGACATTACTTTTGCAAGCACCAGCGACAGGAGTGAAGGAGAAATTTGTTATCGAAGCCCCTCCGGTTGCAGGGTTGATCACCTTGGGTGAGAATGAATTGGGACAGCATAGCTCAGAGGATTCGAGCAGAGGGAAGGAATTGGTGTCGACCAGGGAAACGCAAGATATGGATGAAGTTGTCGACGTGCTAGCCCCGAAGAAAGACACCAGGCCTGCTGGAGTGGATGCATGGAAGTTCAAGGTCATTGTTCTGATGCCATTTCTCTTTACTTTGATGTTCCTAAATTACGGTTTCCAGACACGAAATTCGCTCATGTTTACTCCCGATGCCGACGTTTCGCCGTATGATCCGTCTGCGTCAAGCTCTTCGACCAAGACCAAGGTTGATCCCAAAGTTATTAAATACAGAAACACCCGTCTTCCAGAACAGGATATTACAGACCAGTCGAGAAGCTTGTCTGCCCCTTCTAGCCCAACTCGAAGTTGGATTGATGCTGCAATAAGTGGCACGCCTCGTAGGTCTACTTGGTACATTTCGAGTTCGTAGCTCACCTGCCTCACAGATAGACCACGGACCCCTCCCCAAGATAATTTCACTCTCGTACCTCATATACCATCGCCATCTGCCACAGAAATGGGACCCTCTGCGATCAAACAGCTCATGACGTGGGGGACTCTAAATGCTACACCACGAATATTATCACAGTCGGAGGATCCTGCCGATTCATTGCCGCCCAAAAATACTTTTCATATTCCAGCCCCTTCCAGCCGCGAAGCGCTCTCTCACAAGTTATCCGCGAATGCAGCAAAGAACCTCCGTACTAAGGCAGGCTTGCTTGGCCGCTCAATGCCACTTTTTGGGCGCACTCCTTTGTCCACTCCCGCCAAGCGTAGCGCTAAAAGTAGTATGATGCCTCCTCCTCACTGGACTCCGCGCAAGGCCGATGCTCCAGGCAATCTAACACCGGCTGCTAAACGACTATTGGACAAGACTACCATGGCAAGCACTTCCGCAAGACGACGGACCGACACTATAGGAGGATGGAGTAACAACAGAGGGGTTGGGCAAGAGAAGGGTCTCCATGACGTGCGCTGGACACCAACTCCGAATCCTGTCGCACGTAAATGACGCTGTTATCAGATGAAATAATAAGGAATATTATACGACGAAGCGGCTGATACATAAGTATATAGTAACGCAGCACTAAGATGATATCTTACGGCGCTTCGTTTCTGGGTAATCGTCACTAGTAGTCTTATCAGATGGTACCTTGGTTGATGGTTGCGCCTTGGCCCCTCTCTTCACAATGACTCCCTTTAGAACCTTTTTGGCATCTTTCTTCGGAGGGGCTTTAACGGCCTTCTTGTCCTTGCTCTTGTCAGTTGAGTCGTTAACGGATTTACTCAGCTGTGAGATAACTGGTGGGGGGTTGTTGATGGCATTTTCCCTGGCAGCGACAGCTCTTGAGAAAAATAAGTCAGTCAACGGTGGATTGACTTAAATTCTGCGTTACTTTCTAAAACCCGACAACTCTGCACCATCTTCAGCCTTGCGGAGACGTTCTTCTTGTGCCTGCCTCTCCCGTATAGAGTCTAGGAATGTGATTTCATCTTCTTCCAATGCACGGAATTGGTTGGCTGAACCCTATGTCAAGTCGGGCATAACGGGGTTGTTGGTTCACTTACATAGTTTCATCCGCTCTTCCCATTCTTCTTGTTTGGCAACCTACCTGACAAATTACTGGTGCTCTCGCAGGATTTGAAGGAATAACATACCCTGTTAGCAGCCAGTTTCTACGTCGATCATCAGGAAAAGTGGGCTCCAGCTAGAAGAACAATGCGACTCACCTCAGCCAAACTTCGGCCATCACAGGTATCATCGACGGGTTGTGGAGGAGGCTCTTGACCCAACCTGGAGAATTGCGGTGTGAACAACAATGGCTGGTGTATACTGTGCTAGAGGAACCTCGCGTATGCGGCTCTCCATTGTTCTTCCTTTCGAGTCTTGGCAGCCTCGATGTCTGACTGGGAAACGAAACGTGAGGCGACCCCAGTGACAGATACCGACGGCACGCCTTCCTCCATAGTGTGTTGTAGACAAGTGATAGGTCACCCACGCGCACTGCACAGCCGATGGGTTGTCAGACAGATTCCAATAGATAAAGGAAGCTGGGACACTGTACAGTGGGGATGATGGTCAAACTGTGTTGTTCTGCCTAGTGCCAAATAGTAGGAAAACCTATGCAGACAACTGGGTCACCCATTCCTGACCAACACTGGTCCCGCGATGGCAGCCGCCCCGCCAACCAACAACGGCCCATCATTTCACTCACAAAGTATTCACAGTCACCGGGCCATTGCTGGTCCATCAACCGGAAGGGAAGTGGTCACAGCCCCTCGTACGCTAATTTCATTCTTGTCGCAAGTGAAAGCTCATCGAAATCTTCTAGCATGGGCTCACGATGAACCTCCGTCCCCCACCGAGCTTCCAGTGGATAACAAGCGTCGCAACTTTGTCAGTGCCCCACACCATCATCGCCCTTCGCATTCGATCTCCTCTCTAGGGGGGGCTGCCGGTGGCACAGAGAATCGTTCGAGGTGGTGGACTTTCGCTCGTCCACGCGATGGGACCATGAATTCGTCACGATACTCATCGGCATTGGCTGCTCTGACTGTCTCACAACGCGATTCAAGTTTGGCCTGGAAAGAGAAAGATTCGATGGACGACCCTTCTGTGCAATGCACCCCCCCTAAGCCATCTCATCCCAAATCTCAAGCTGCCCCTGATCGGAATTCGCCCTGGAAATCAAGTATTGTTTATCGGCAAGGAAATCGAGGTGATTACGCCCAGCTCGGGTGCGGTTCGGGCCCTCCACACGACGACGAATCCGGTGCGGAGGGATCTACTCTAGAGAATCCAAGAAAAGGTTTCAGGTTTTTCATCCTCTCAAACATTTATGTCCCACTTGTACGTGTTTCTCAAACACGCAAAACGATCGTGTTAACCGCTATTCCAGCTTTTTCGATTCATTAATATCACTTTTACCACCGCTGCTCTTGCTGTGGCAATCCACATCCGAAAAATAGAAATACAATACAGTGTGATGGGCATCCTTGGGAGTTCACCGTTTGTTTAACCACCAGTCAGTCAAATGCTTCCCGCTAATGTGACCGATGTAGGACCCTTGTAATAATTTTTGCCCCCTTGACACTTGTTCATGTTATGGTCGCTATCTATGTAAGAGTTAACAGCGTGACCCCTTCATTATCTGACCACAGTGTAGCTTGAATACTTTGGCCGGCCCTTGGGCTTATGGCGTACTTCGGGAAAACTTGCTCATACCCTCCTGGAAGTATGTTTTATTTGCGCATGGTCTGCAGCCTTGTCTCTCTGTTTCGACAATTTCTTCACTTCCCTCATTCCTTGTGCATCACGGGCCAGCATTGCTTGGTACAGTCAAATGCCAAAGCCAACCCCCTCCCTTCTCAGCGCTGACGAAGGAAGTGTAGGCGACACGTTATGTGACAGTCAGCTTGCGTTAATCTTCCTCGTCGGATTTGGGCTCATCATGTATTGCATCAACCTCGTCATTAGTCTTTTCAGGATATTTGAAAAGGTCAAGTATCATGCAGGCATCCGTCTGCGTACATGATGATGGCGAGCGACTCTGGTATTCTTCGAAATTCTTCTATTTGAGCCAGCATCTTAGGCCCTGGACTTGGTAATATCTGAATAGCATGTATTTGTGGTGTAACAGTATCTTTGCTTGCCAAGTATTTTGGATGATATCAAATCAGCGGTGCCCAAAATTGATGGCAAGGTGCACAGCACAGCCTTGTGACGAGCGTGGCTTCCCACGGACCCTCGATGCTACTACTACTATGCTGTACAACAACTTCGGCGCCATGGTCAGTCGGCAGTCACAGAAAAGTCACGGATAGTCACGGGTGCCAAATGCAAACTCCGCTCGGCACCACTATGAGACTGCGTAACTACGAATTATATTGGCTATACTGTACTAGGTAGACGGAAAAGTATCACAAGCCTGAATGTCAGCATTTACACTGGACTGTGGCTGCCCATCCAAATTGAGCGAGGAGAGCGGGTCCGTGATACGAAATTCAATGCTTCCGATGTGTGGGATGGAGTATTTTGAGTCAGTGCGGAAAGTTGGGTGCGTGCTTTCACTCCAGCTTGGGAAAGCGCCGAAAAAAACACCAGTCAAGTCAACGAAGGCATCCTCTTGCGCAGGTGTCGATATCCCCACTCACCGCAGCGAGGCGGCTGCATTGGCCAGTGACGTCAGACTGTAACTTCAAACTCAGCCAGTCGGCAAGTGACACTTGAGTGATACAGACGTGACGACCAACTTTTTAGCTATCTCACTCATTTCTACTTCAATTAGCTTCGTTCGACCTCGCAGCGCTCCCAAACATGCACTAGATGTAATGTAGTTGTGTAGACAATGAAAATTTTGTGTATTTTGTAAAAGTGCCGACTGACCATGGCGCCGAAGTTGTTG